>JACCEA011084862.1_pt1 | contig 246691 bp, 215 predicted proteins | sample 7449851 | NCBI WGS metagenome assembly JACCEA01 (sample SAMN15323453, study PRJNA562643) | freshwater metagenome | isolation source: river surface water | place: USA:Blue River Watershed | collected 2017-08-18
TTAAAAGTCATACCTAAATTTTTAAAGTTGACTTTCGTTTACGATAATTACCTATTTTTAAGTCATGAAAACACGATGCAGGCTAGCGAAGCTTTTGTTCAACAGCGAGTAAGCGCAACCCTCCAGGTATGCGCCTACTCGCCAACCGTTACGTTGGATTAACCATACCCGAAAAATACCCAAAATATATTTTGAATTAATACCAATATTTGGTATGTTTGCTAAAATTAATTGTTATGAGTAAAAACACATCAATTACTTTGGGTAGTTATTTTGATCAATTTATTCAAAGTATTTTAAGAGAAGGAAGGTACAAAAATGCAAGTGAGGCAGTTCGTGCTGGATTAAGACTACTTGAAGAAGAGGAACAGAAAATTATTGCTTTGCGTCATGCAATTGACGAAGGTATTAATAGTGGTTTAGCCGAAGATTTTGACCCTGACGAACATTTAAAAATGTTGAAAGCAAGCAGGAAATAAATGGCAAAGTTTAAGTTAACGAACAATGCCGTAAAGGATCTATCCGATATATGGAATTACACTTTAGAGGCATGGTCTGAAAGTCAGGCAGATAAATATTATAAACTCTTGCTTAATGCGTGCTCTTCAATCGCTAAAAAACCTCAAATAGGTAAAGATTATGAAGAAATTTACCCAGAATTGAAAGGTAAAAGAACTTCAAAACATATAATTTTCTATCGGGTAATGAACGATAAATCAATTGAAATCGCGAGAATCCTACACGAACGAATGGATTTGAAGAATAAATTGAAATAAGAAACCCCACATAACAGCAAGCAAGCGCCAGCCCAGATCTTACTTCGGAACAATAAATAGTTTATAAAATTTAAGTTTTATCTTCGGTAAAACGATTTTAAGTAAAATTGGCCGGTCGCCTACACGCAAACCGTTGGCAGTCAGCTAAAAAAAGATAATACGAATAAAATGACCGAAAAGAAAAAAATAGCAATAATAGGTGGCGGAATAGCAGGACTTACTTTTGCCTTGTCTTTAAAATCAGAAGACTACGAATGTCATATTTTTGAAAAGAAAGAATCTTTTGGTGAAATTGGGGCAGCAATAAGCGTTTTTCCCAATGCACTGTGTGTAATGGATGAACTTGGATTATATTCCGACATTTTAAAAACAGCTGGAGAATTAAATAAGATATTAATTAAAACCTCAAAAGGAACTACACTTGGGTATTCAGAGCCAAAAGGTGAATATCCGGTAATTTGTATCCATAGAGCAGATCTTCATAGGGTATTACTAAATCACACAACGGCTAAATTATTTGAAAATCAAGGGCTAAAATCAATTGATGAAACAAATGACCCTAAACATAGACTTGTCTTTGAAAATGGCAAATCTGAACTTTTTGATGCCGTTATTGGTGCGGATGGAATTCATTCGGAAGTTAGGAAATATGTAATTAATGACGGTTTACCAATTTTTCGAGGTTACAATATTTGGAGAGGCGTTGTTAAAACGAATTTTGACAATGGTCATGGAAGTGAAACAATGGGAAAGGGGCAGCGCGTTGGTATTGTTCCGATTAAAGAGGGAGTTTATGGCTGGTGGGCCACGTGTAATGAGGAATTTATGCAGGACGATGAACCAGAAGGAACAAGAGTTAAATTGAAAAGACTTTTTGGTGATTGGCATTATCCAATTCCCTCTTTAATAGAGGAAACAGAGGTCATTCTTAAGAATAGTTTATCAGATAGAATTCCCACAAAAGGTTGGAGTAAAAACAATGTCGTATTAATAGGTGACGCTGCTCATCCAACAACCCCAAATCTTGGTCAAGGAGGATGCACAGCTATTGAAGGAGCCTATTTATTAGCCAAATGTATTGACAAATATGGTCTAACAGAAAAAGCCTATAATCGCTACGAAGAACTTCACTTTGACCGAGCAAAACAAATTAATCAAGAGAGTTTACGTTTGGGTAAAATAGGTCAATTGAGTAATCCATTAGCTATTTTCCTTCGAAATCTGCTATTTTATATAACACCTTCGCGTATTTCAGTTAAACTATTGAGCAAGTATTTTAAAAGAAGGGTTACAAAACTTAAAATATAACAGCCGAACAGTCAACAGCAGTTTTGCAAAAGCGGGACTTCGTGCTTCTATGACAGTAAAGTGCTAAATTCAAGCTTTGTGCATCTAATGAAGTTTAATGCGGAAGATTCCCCCACTTCGCCAAGCACCAAAACGTTGAACCAATGAAGATGATTACTCAAATACCCAGAATTGTATTGACATACGGATTGACCGCAATAATGATATTTTTGACAAGCCTTTTTGTAAGTGGCAGTCTTGATATTGCCTTGCATGACACATACTTCGTGATCGCTAAAGTTCATATAATAATTGTAATTGCATTGTTATTTGTGCTTTTTACTTTAATTACATGGGGAATTAATAAAAAATTTCAAGAAAGTTAAGCTCAGCACTAAACTGGCTTCACTATGGACTTACAATAATAAGTTTGGTAATAATTGTTGTGCTTATGAACAAATTAACTAGCCAACCTGCCACCTACAAAGATTATAGTGTATTGGGTGAAATTGAGGAATACGAAGCTCAAATGTCAATTAATGAATGGCTTGCTATAATTGGCTTGATTTTAATCCTAAGTCAATTACTGTTTTTAATTAACATAATTAGGGCATTTATAGTAAAAAAGAAAAGCTTATAACAGCTGTCAAACTCCAGTTCAAAATCTTACTTCGATTAAACATTAAATTTAAACCAAACTATTTCTTACATTTAGAAAATACTTAATTTAAAATGTTAGACCGAGCGCATGACAGCAAACCGTTAACATAAAACCGCTCCCTCGCCCCTGATAGCAGCGGCATCCTCCGACGAAGTTTTTTTTCAAAACTTATCGGAGATAAAGCGAATAGCAGGATTAGGCGCCAAAAATAAATCAACATTTTTTTCTGGCTTCAATAACTAAAAAGCACGTTAACTTTCAAGAAAACCTTCAATTAAATCCTTTGGATGCGTAGTCGCAACAACTGGAAAATCAAACCAAGAAGACAATTGCTTTTCAAAACCTGTTTTATTCAAATAACTGTTCAAGGCTGCGTTAAGTCCATTGGTGTATTTTTCATGGTCAGCGCCTTTTGGGTCAAGGTGGATCAAGTCATTTTGGGCGAAACCTTCAAAAACAGGACCTGTAATTTCAATCTCAAATTCCTCGGGATTTAGACCGATCGGGCTATGAGCAGTTGCTGTAAACAAATGCCAAAACGCCGATTGAATGCAATTTTTTTCAAACAGTTGTCTTACCACTTCTAATGAATCAATGGTTTCTTGCTCCGTTTCCGTAGGAAAACCGTACATTAAATAAGCATGTACAAAAATTCCATAGCTTGAAAAGTTATGCGTTACTCTTGTAACTTGGGCAATGTCCACTCCTTTTTTCATCTTTGCCAAAAGCCGATCGGAGGCAACTTCCAAACCACCCGTAACCGCAATGCAACCAGCCTTTGCCATAAGTTCGCACAATTCGGCTGTAAACGTTTTTTCAAATCGAATGTTGGACCACCAAGTAATTGAAAGATTGCGTTTTATCAATTCTAAAGAAAGTGCTCGCAACATTTTCGGCGGGGCAGCTTCGTCCACAAAATGAAAACCTGTTAGGCCTGTATCTGCAATTATTTTTTCAATTTTATTGACCAACTTTTCAGCAGTTGTATTTTGGTAATTCCCAATATAATCAAGACTTACATCGCAAAAAGAACACTGTTTCCAATAACACCCGTGCGAAACAGTAAGCTTATTCCATCTTTTGTCGGTCCACATGCGGTGCATTGGGTTCACCACATCTAAAAAAGAAATGTACTTTTCATGCGGTAAATCAACATAGCTTGGTGCTGGTAAATTTTCGTGGTGAAAGATTTTATTGGGAATATGATTTTTATAAACCACTCGATTATTTTCCAACACAAACGTTCTTTCCAATTCGTTACTACTGATTTTTCCTTCAATCAACTGCACCATTTTTAAAATCGGTCCTTCGCCGTCATCTAAGGAAATAAAGTCGAGGAAGTCAAAAATTCGGGGGTCTTCCAAACTTCGAAGCTCCGTATTGCAATAACCGCCACCAAAAGCAACGTAAATAGCTGGATAAAAATCTTTTATAAATTGCGAACACCTCAAGGCTGCGAATAAATTACCTGGAAATGGAATGGTAAACCCTACTAAATTAGGTTCATACAAAAGAATTTTCTCCTCTAATATCCGCAGCATTTCCTCTTCAATTAGCGTCGGTTCGTAGTGCAAAAATTCATCTATTTGATCAAAACTACTCGCTGATCGTGCAATTTGCTCTGCATATTTTGTGAAAGCAAAAAACTCATCAACATTTGCTTGAATAAAGTCGCCAATTTCTTCTATAAAAAGGGTCGCGTAATGTTTTGCTTTGTCAATGATTCCAGCATCTCCTTCCTCCCATCTAATCGCTGTATTCACCTTCGCTAATCGGTGACCATTGGGTAAAAAATCGGGTTCAATGATTTTATGAGCCGTTTCTAAATCGTGTTTTTGTAAAAATCGAATCACTAAGTCAACCCTTGCAATATATAACTGCTTCATTTTTTTAACACCAGGAAAAAAATTGCTTCCAATGGCGTTTGCTTCTTTAAAAAGCTGAACTAAAAAATCACTTGTAAACACCGAAGTAAACAGCTCAATACTCAAGTCGCAATGTGATACTGAAACTTCCTTTTCATCCAAAAAACCTTTTAAATAAGAGGTTGCAGGGTACGGAGTGTTCAGTTGTGTAAATGGTGGCGTTATGAGAAGGACCTTAGTTTGCATTTGCAAATATAAACATGATAGAGGCTTTTTTTAATGTTCTAAAAGTTAGTCAGAGATATAGGACAAAGCTAAATTAAACGCATAATAAAAAACGTTTTATTAAAACTTAAATTTCAAAAAGCTTTACCTTCTATTTCTCCTCCGTTTCATACCCCAACTTCTCCCCTTTTTCGACTGCTGGAATTCCAGATTTCATCCAAACAGGCATTGGTTTTCCTTGTAAATAGTGGTCAAAAAACTGGCGCATACGAATGCTTAAATCCATTTTGTAAGGATCTTTACGTAAGTTGTGGTCGTCTTCGTTGTAATTCAATAGCCAACACGGTTTTCCAAGGCGTCGCATACCGTTGTAAAGCTCGATTCCTTGGTACCAAGGCACTGCACCATCTTTATCGTTGTGCATCATCAACAAGGGAGTTTTCACTTTTGGCAAATGAAATAAGGGTGAATTTTCGATGTACAATTCTGGTGCTTCCCATATCGTTTTACCAATGCGACTTTGTGCGGATTCATACTGAAATTGACGGTTCAAACCACTTCCCCAACGAATACCGCCATAAGCTGAAAACATATTTCCAACAGGTGCACCAGCCATAGCTGCAGCATATTTATTGGTCATTGTAATCAATTGTGCAGTTTGGTAGCCTCCCCAACTTTGTCCTTGCAGACCTAAGCGCGTGGAGTCAACTGGATAATTTTTCACGACGTAATCCGTACCACTCACGATGCAATTATAAGCCGATTTTGCTGGATGTCCCGCTTGGTAACGAATATCTGGAATTAAAACCAAATATCCTGCAGAAGCATATTCCGTTGGATTAATAACGCTTGGTGAAGATTTTGGAGCTAAGTGATTGTGTAGGTTTTCAGAATTCAATTCGTAGAAATAAGCAATTAACGGATATTTTTTCGAAGCATCAAAATCCGCTGGTTTGTACAAAATCCCTTCTAAAGGCGTTCCATCGTAGGCTTTCCATTTTACTAATTCTGTCGTTGCCCAATTGTATTGACTTTGCTGCGGATTGGTGTTTGAAAGCACTTTTTCTTCTGTAAATTGTCTAGTCAATAAGCGAACTTCTGGATAATCAGCAACTGTTGAACGGCGCAACAATAGCGCATTTCGCATTGCATTCGTTGAAACGGAAAGTAGCTTGAAATCACCTTTATACTTGGAATGCAAACCAAAATCTCCAGTTTCATCGTACAAGTCAAACAAATGACTTCCTTTGGTCGTGCGGTCAAAACCTTTGATGTAGCAATCTTTCAAATCGTAATAAACACTATCATTCGACCATTTTACTAATTCCAATTCTATTTTTCTTTTCTCACCTTTACGTTCTGTCAATGGACGTAAACTTTTGGTTGCAATTTCATAAGCCCACACATCAAATTCAGAACGCAAGAAGAAATGTGTTTCTCCTTTCGTGTAGCCATATTCTCCCAATGGTCCCGCTTCTGTTGGTTGACCATTCAAATCTTCTATCCAAACGACTTCATTTGCTGAGCAAGTCACACATTCTTTCGTTTTCGTGTTTAAGTTCAGTAAATAATGGTTTTTATCTGTTGGGTTGAAATACGAAAAATAAGTTCCACTTGGCGATAAACTTCCTGCAAACGGAATTCCATTGCTTATCAATTCTTTAGCTCCAGTGAGAACAGAAACTCGGTAATAATCTTCTAATCGTGGAGATTTCCACTGTGCTTGAATTGAATAACGTTCACTGGAAGAAGCCAACAAATAATTTCCTTCTAAATCAGCATCTACAGAAATATCCAACGTATCTTCAGAAAGTCGTACAATTGATTCGTTATCAAGTTGATAAACGTAAAGAATATTCTTCTTTTTTGCTGTTTTCAGTTCTGCTAATTGCTGGGGTTGAATTTGAGGATCTAAGTAATGCCAAACGTCCACATTCACTTTTTCAGAATCAAGCAAAGAATCTTTTGGAGTTGCTTTAACCCTTTTGTTTACGCCAAAAAATAAGAATTTACCATTGTCTGTAAAAAGTGGTGTTCGATGTTCTGAGACTCCTAAATCAAGTGAAAAATCTAACTCAATTGTGTCACCGATGATGCGTTCTTTTTTGGTTTTGAAATCGTAAACAGTTAAATTATGTTGTTTTACTTTATTGGTATCCATTGAGTTAAGAAATGCTATTTTATCTAAAGCTTTATTCCAACTTGGTAACTTGTAAGTCAATTTATTTGGAAAACATATCACTTCTTTTCCATCCGACACAGAATGTATTTTTAAGGAAAATGAATCAACTTTTACTTTCGTGTGTTGAATAAAAGCTACATTTTGTCCATTTTCTGTAAGTGAAAAATCAGTTACATTATTCACTGAAATTACCTTTTCTAGTTTTGAATTGTGAACATAAAACAAGTTACCGTCGCTTTTAATTTCTTCTTTCGTGTATTTTTTCTTTTTGGCAAAAAAGGAGCTTTTTTTCTTTTTACTTTTCTTTTTGTCGGTCGCTTTTTCAAGTTCATTTCCTTCTAAAGTGTAAGCCAAAACACTTCCTTTTTGTGCGACAGAAAACTGTTTTAATTTTGCGATTTTAATTACAGAATCATTGCTACTATTGAAAATATAAAGTGAATCTTTTGGCCATTTCTTCTTATCAACTTTCTTCAATTCACAGTTTCGGAGCGTATCAAATCCTGGAGTAACTTTAAAAGCAACGAACGATTCATCCCAAGCGATTTTTGCATCCTTAGCACGGAAAAAAGAATCTAGTTTTTGCTTTTTCACGTTGTAGATATACAAATAGCCATCACCACGAGCAGGAACCGTTTCATACGTTACCCAATTTCCGTTGGAAGAAAGTTGCTGTTTTTCAGTTCGTTTCCAATCATTATAAACAGTGTGATCTATAATTTTCTTTTGGGAAAAAGCAGTTGTTGAAACTGAAATTAAAGCAGTTAAAAGAATGAAATTCTTCATATTAATTAGTTTTTCGTTTGAGGGAAGCCATATAAACTCCTGCAAAAATTAGAAGCATATATAGGATTTTTTGAGCGGTTATTGTTCCTGTGTAATCGTCTGACCAATGTAAAGATGCAAACAAAAAAGCAAATAACATTACAATTACTGGTTGTGTGTAAATATATGAACTTGAAACAGTTGGACTCAAATACTTCAAGCCATACATCGTCAATAAATAGGTTAAAAACGTCACTCCTACAACCACATATCCAATTTTTAAAATGACAGAAGAAGTAAAAGTTGAAAAATCAGTTTTTATCAATTCAGGAATTGTTGGAGGGAATAAAAGGACGAATGCTAAACCGAAAGTAAAAACCCAAGTAATGACAGTTAAAGGCTTGTATTTCTGCATCAAAGGTTTTGCAATCACAAGATAAATCGCATAACTTAATGCATTGATAACCAAAAATAAATCTCCTAATGAAGAATCTCCTTTGGTGGTTGCACCTTTAAAAGTCAATAAAATTGTACCGATAAATCCAAGTGCAATTCCTGTTGATCGAAGCACTGTTATGTTTTCTTTGAGAATAAAAAACGACAAAATCACCACCATAATTGGATTCATTGCCATAATAATTCCAGAGTTGACAGAGGATGAAAGATTCAAACCGTGAAAGAAAAACAATTGATTCACAGCAACACCAAACAATCCACAAGCAATTAGCAAGGGAACATCTTTGCGATTTATCTTTTCATATTTTGTAAAAAGAAGTACTAACCAAAAAAGTAGTGTAGCGCCTAAAACACGAAATAAAATAAATACTGTTGGACTTAAATAGTCAGGCATCACCCCTTTTGCCAACACGTGACTTGCTCCGTACAGAACGTTTACAAAAAGTAGGGCTAAATGTGCTTTTAGATTCGTTATTTTCACCTTCCTAAATACGATTTCCAACGCGATTTTAAAACTGTATTTCTGAAATCATCTAATTTTTCAGTGACATTGAAAGTTCTTAATTTCTCAAATAATTGAACCGTCCCACGACCTTGTTTGAAGTCCATTTCGTCTGGAAAAATCGGAATTACTCCAAGAAATCCAATGCTTCTGTCTTCTAAAACTATTTCTGCTAAATCTTCATCCAGCTCAATTGGTCGTGTAAGAATAAAGTGATTTTGACGCATCGATTCTGAAAGCGGATTCATTTCTTTACCGCAAGGAAAAGTGTGTCCGTGACCATACCAAGCATTCTTTTCAATTGCGAAATTTTTCAAGCGTTGCAACCACGAAAAAACCCAATTAAACTTAGGATTTTCAATTGCTTCGATGTTCCAATAACTTGGAAGTAAAAAATACAATTCGTTAAATTCTTCGCCAATGTGTTTTTCGTGAACTGGCATTTTGTAATTAGAAAGCCCAATTGTCATTAAAACTGTGCAAGTACTTACTTGATTTGGTTTAAAAAGGTAAAAACTTCCCCATTCATTTTCAATAATTTGAAGGGATTTGTTTAAACGTTTTTCGAGTGATTCTTGAAGAATATTCATTCAACAAAGATAAGATTAAAGCGTTGAGCAAATCAATTTATTTTACATCGCAAAGATTCATCAAATTCTAGAAAACTATGAAAAATCAAACGATTTTTTTTTATAAAGCTACCCAACGATGATGAATATAGATTCACTTCGATTTTCAATATTGCTGAAAATTATATCCAAACTAAACAATTAGAAAAAGCTGAAAAACAACTCATTCAATTAGTTTATGAATTACCAAAAGAAGATAAAGTATATAAAAAACTATCATAAGTGTACGAACTAAAAAAAAGAAAAAAACCTTTCATTAGAATTTAAGAATAAAGGCGTTTTTTATTCAAACTTACCCAATTCATCTGATTCAATTTACAGTAAATAAAATCTAGACTTATTATTTCTTTTTGGAAGTGACGACAAAGAATATAAAATTGAAATCAGAAAAACTAAATGAAATTCATAAACAAAATAATCAAGCTTTCACGATTGATGTTTGTTTACTGATTTTGAAGTTACATGCCAATCATGGAAATGGTTTGGAGGATGATGCAACTGATATTCTAAAAAAAATGGTAAACCATCTATTGACAAAGTTAACTTGCTCTTTGAATCAAATATTTCAACTTGTACTATTACAAATTTGGCCGATATTATGGCTACGGTTAAAGATGAAAAATCTTGGGAATTACTAAAAAGATATTTGCCTGAAATTGCCCATATGCCAATGACAACATTACCTCCTTCTATCCCTGAAAAAATGATTAAATTCAACGAGGATAAAGGAATTAAGGAAATCTTAATGGAGTAAAAAGTCTATTCTAAATCAGATGATCCTTTGGCAGATTTGATGGATTTTGGGCAATATGTTTATTATTCACTTTTAGAAAAAATCAATAAATCTAAATTAGAAAAAATAGCTACCGAATTAGGATATACGAAAGAAGAATTTAAAATACTAGAAGCTAAAATAAAATAAACTGAATTCAGTTATTGATTATTATTCACAGTTATGGAAGAAAAAAAATCGAATTCGCCTTACGGAAACAAGAAATTTATAAGTATTGATGAATATCATTCAATGCAAACTATTGAAATTCAAGAAAAATTGAACGAATTGCGCACGATTATTAAAGAAGTTGCAAAAGATTGTACGGAAACTATAAGTTACAATATGCCTGCCTTTAAGCTCAAAAAAGTACTTGTCTATTACGCTGCCTACAAAAATCACATTGGCTTCTACCCTACTTCTCAGCCTATTATTGTTTTTGAAGAAGAACTAAAACCATATAAAACCTCAAAAGGTGCAATTCAATTTCCACTTGATAAAGCGTTCCCAAAAGAATTGATTCAACAAATTGTGAAGTTTAGAATGGAGATGGAGATCTGAAGGGAATTTAGAATTAAGAATTTAAAAAAAACTGCAATTCACAATCCGCAATTCTTAAATAGAAGAAAACAAAAACAACTACCAAACGTTAATCGAAACAAGAAATAAAAACAATGAATAAAACCGATGTATTAGTAACAACACTAAAAAAAGGAATTTCTTATTCAACTTATTTAAACTTAACGGAACATCTTTTAAGCCAAGGAAAAACCACAGGTCCAAATCAAAGTGCAGATTATGTTCACTACACTAATTTGAATCTTCACCGCATGAAAAGATTAGACAAAACTGTTGTAATTAATACTGAATTATCAACCTTAATTTCTCAAATTACTGCACCTCAAACTTGGTTAGTGATTTCTGAAGCTTGGTGTGGTGATGCTGCTCAAAACGTTCCGCTTCTTCAAAAAATGGCCGATTTATCTGAAAACATCGATTTAAAAATCATTCTTCGCGACGAAAACCTGGAAGTAATGGACTTATATCTTACAAACGGTGGTCGTTCTATTCCAAAATTAATCGCATTAGAAAACGAAACTTTGAATGAACTTTACACGTGGGGTCCCCGTCCTGCAACGATTCAAACAGTTATGAATGAATTAAAAGCAGCTAATGTTACTGAAATTAGTGAAATCGTTGAAAAAATCCAAATCGCTTACAACCACGACAAAGCACAATCAATTCAAAATGAAATGCTTGAAATTTTAACCGATTATTTAAACTAATCAAAATGCAAAATTACAAAAACCACCTACGCTTATTTCCCGCTCATCATTTCGTGTTAATCCCAACTACCCTTATATTATTTATTTGGAGCATTAGTCATTTTTTCATATCGGAAGCTACTTGCGCTGAAAAATCACTTTGGATACTTGCTAGTTTTAGTTTGCTTCTTGTTTCATTCATTTCCAGAATTTACGCCTTAAAAAATCAAGATCGTCTCATTCGTCTTGAAATGCGTCAACGTTATTTTGAATTAACTGGTATTTCCTTTACGGATAAAGAAAAGAAGCTAAGATTAGGTCAAATTATCGCCTTGCGTTTTGCTCCAAATGAAGAACTTTTGGAACTTATTGAACGAGCAATCAATGATAACCTTTCAAATAAAGACATCAAAATGGCTATTAAAAATTGGCAAGCAGATAATTATAGAATATAAGGACAATTAGATTTAACAGTCCATAATCGTTGAGTTTCGCTAACTATTTGGATAAAAAAGATATTGTTTGTATTCTAACAAAAAACTGAAAACCCTTTCACCACTTAAAGCTTTCGTGCAAGGATCGCAATCGAATTTCAAGGCTTTCCCAACACATTGCGCTTTTTTACCTTTTTTGAAATGAACATAAGCAAGGTCTAATTCAATGCGAACTTTCTTCCCGTTTTCATCTTTCCCTTCTAAAATAACCTGAAAATAATGCTGGTAATTCGTGAATTCAGCATACACTTGATTCACAGTAATTTTCTGTTTTTTATCGTTGTCACAGCAAGCACACCAGAGAATTAATACGTCTTGGTTTTGCAAAAATCTAACCGCTTTGTCTGCTTGTTCTTTGGTGATAAAAGCTAATTGATCAGCTTTCGAAAACAAATTAAAAGCAAAAACAAATACTAAAATTAAAATTGATTTCATAGATTAGGTTTGAATAAAATGAAAAAGAAATGTTGATTTTTAGTCTTTTCAAAATTAAAAGAAGTTTAAATCAAACTATTAAAAATGTCAATGAATTGCTTTCTCAACTGCCACTTTTACACCGAATCATTCATTTTTCTGACAGCTTGTCAACATTTCAACAATGGCAGTATCTTTGACAAGCAAAAATCAAATTTGAAATTATGTCAGAAGAGAAAGATATACAAAACGAAGAAAACGTAAATGAGGCAATTGAAAATCAAGTAGAATCAACTGAAGAAACAACAGTAGATGCTGTTGAATCTGAAGAGAAAAAAGAACCTACGATTGAGGATAAGTATAACGAATTAAATGATCGTTTTTTAAGATTGTATGCCGAATTTGAAAATTTCAGAAGAAGATCAAATAAAGAACGTTTGGATTTAATCGCCACTGCAAATGCAGGTTTGTTAAAAGATTTGTTGCCAGTTATGGACGATTTTGAGCGTGCAATTGCCAACAACGTTACATCTACCGAAATTGATAGTGTAAAAGAAGGATTCAACTTAATTTTTAATAAATTCAAAAGCACAATTGAAAGTAAAGGTGTAAAACAAATGGAAGCCAAAGGTCAACCATTTGACAGTGAATTACATGAAGCAATTGCAAACGTTCCCGTTACCGATGAAGACCAAAAAGGGAAAGTAATTGATGACGTAGAAAAAGGATATATTTTAGGTGAAAAAGTAATACGTTACGCGAAAGTAGTAGTGGGTCAATAAAATAATAGAAAGCACTTTATGAGTCAAAAAAGAGATTATTACGAAGTACTAGGTGTAGCTAAAAATGCGGACGAAGCTGAAATCAAAAAAGCTTATCGAAAAATGGCTATCAAATATCACCCCGACAAAAATCCTGGTGATGCAGAAGCTGAAGAAAAATTTAAAGAAGCCGCTGAAGCATATGAAGTACTAAGTAATGCCGACAAAAGAGCACAATACGATCGTTTTGGTCATGCAGGAGTTGGTGGTGCAGGTGGATTTGGTGGTGGTGGAATGAATATGGATGATATTTTCTCCCAATTCGGTGATGTTTTCGGAAGTGCCTTTGGAGGTGGCGGAAGTTTTGGAGGAAGTCGTGGTGGATCAAGAATGGTTCGCGGGACTAACTTACGCGTGAAAATGAAACTTACATTAGAAGAAATTGCTTCTGGTGTTAAGAAAAAAATAAAAGTCAACAAGCTTGTAAATGCTGAAGGTGTAACGTACAAAACGTGTTCTACTTGTAACGGTTCTGGTCGTTTAACACGCGTGGCTCAAACGTTTTTAGGTGCAATGCAGACACAAACAACTTGTCACGTTTGTCAAGGTGCTGGAAAAATGATTGACAAAAAACCAGCTGATGCTGATGCTCAAGGTTTAAAACGTAAAGAAGAAGTTATCGAAATCGAAATTCCAGCTGGAGTTGAAGAAGGAATGCAATTAAGTGTTCAAGGACGTGGAAATGCAGGTCCGTTCAATGGGGTAGCTGGTGACTTAATTGTTGTGATTGAAGAAACTGAACACCCGGAATTAAGACGTGATGGTGAAAATATACACTTTGATGCAGTTGTTAATTTTGCAGATGTTGTTCTGGGTGAAAGTATTGAAGTTCCAACTATTAGTGGTAAAGTGAAAATTAAAATCGAACCAGGAACACAAAGCGGTAAAGTTTTACGATTGAAAGGAAAAGGTTTACCTAGCGTACAAGGATATGGAACAGGTGATCAATTTGTACATATCAATGTATTCACACCTTCAAATATTTCAAAAGAAGAACGTGAGTTATTCGAAAAAATAAAAGCTAGCGAGAATTTTAGTCCAAGTGCTGAAGAAAGAGGAAAAGGCTTTTTCAAACGTATGCGAGATATGTTTTCTTAGATGAAATTCATTGATGGAGCAATAGAAGGAAAGAACGACGCAGTTCGATATATCTTTGGTGTTACCTTAATAGTGTTCGCTTACATTATTGGTAGCACCTTTTTATTTATAGATATTGGTGTAAATTTCCCTTCAGAAACAATACCAAAAACAGAAAGTGAAATTATTGAATTAGTAGGGAAAAATCGCTTTCTTGTACTTGTTCTAATTCCTTTCGCTTTGGTTTTCATTGCTTTATTTTTTATCTCCACAAAAGTTCACGGTCGAAAATTCCTTCAATTAATCACAGGACGAGAAAAAATAGATTTCAAACGAATCGTTTTCAGTTTTGGAGTTATAGTTCTTTTACAATCCTTTTTATTAGGAATTCAAATCTATTTCAATCCCAATATTGTTTGGCAGTTTGAGCTTCAAAAATTTCTTCCTTTAGCAATAATTGCAATCCTATTGATTCCAATTCAAACAACTTGTGAAGAATTACTTTTCAGAGGTTACATTATGCAAGGTTTTAAACTTCGAACAAAAAATAATTTAGTCGCGATTTTAGTGTCTGGAATTATGTTCGGAATGGTTCATATCGGTAATCCAGAAATCCAAGTAATTGGTTATCATATCATTGTCTATTATATTGCTGTAGGTATTTTCCTTGGTCTGATTTCTTATTTTGATAATGGAATGGAACTTTCAATCGGCTATCACGCTGCTAATAATTTGTTTGCTGCATTGATGATTACTACAAATTGGCAAGTATTTCAAACGGACGCACTTTTCATCGACAACACTCCGCCTCAAGTTGGTTGGGATACAATTGTTGGCATTTTGGTGATTTTACCCTTGCTATTTTTCTTGTTTAAACGTAAGTATAAATGGGGAAGTTTGAGTTTGAAAAATGATTAATTCTTGAGATAATCTAAACTAATTATTCTTTAAACTTCTTGTTTATTTCAACACTTTAAACTTTTCATAAGTAGCTTATTTGGTACACTTGAGAACCGTAATTCTTGGTTAATGATTCAATTGATTTTTCTTAGAATAGTTTATTAAAATTCAATTCATTAAGTATCTATTTTTGGCGTTCATCAGCTATAACATTGCAAAAAACAACGAAAAAAAAGCTAGAAAAAACACTCAAGCAACAAATAAATGTAAAAAATTGGTTGATTTCTTCAAATCCAACCTGCGAAATTATCAACGAAACAAGGGAGGAATTCATTTTTCAAAATAGAAATGGCATAAAATCTCAAATTAAAAAAGAGATACTACTTGCCAATAAAATTGAGATTCAAGGAAATCAATTAGTGCTAACCAATTCAATACATAATTACTAAATCATTGAACCAAAAAGAGTTAAATCCAAAGAACGATTCAATCAACTTTTTTTGAAATCGAACTATCTTTTTTCAGCTTAAAGAATTGATTTTGACTCGTCCAGAATTTTACTTTTTGCGACCAAGTTCATTTACGAGTGAAAGTATGCTTGGACCAGTTTTCAACTTTTGTTAAGGTACTTTAATTAAATCAATAAAAAGTGGAAACCATTATCAATTAGATTCTGGTCCGAAACTGAAAAGGATATAATTACTTTTAATAGCCACGAATCGCAGCTTTTACCTACTACTTTTAGTGAAATAGTTTCGAAATTCAGGGAACTAATGAAAGAAGATATTAAGATTGAAATTAATTTTCAAGTGGAAGCTTTACAATTGCTTTTATCGGAATCTACAAAACAAAAAAGCTAGGAAATTAAAATCTCCTAGCTTCTCAATCAATTCAAAGTCGGTCAACACAGTGGTTTTGGTGGTGGTAATGCCAACCAACTTTGACTTATCCTAAATACGTTTTTAAGTTTCTATTTTTAGAAGTATGTTTCAATCTACGAATGGCTTTTTCTTTAATTTGTCGTACTCTTTCGCGCGTTAAATCAAACTTGGAACCAATTTCTTCAAGTGACATTGGCATTTTCCCTTCAAGTCCATAAAACATAGAAACCACTTCACTTTCTCTACTTGTCAAAGTTCTTAAAGAAGTACGAATATCGCGTCTCAACGATTCTAAAACTAAACCAGAATCTGGATTGGGTAATGAATCAGTGGTCAACACATCATACATACTTGAAGATGATTCATCACCATCAATCAAAGGCGCGTCCATCGAAACGTGTCTTCCAGTTTGCGAAATTGATTGTTTTACCTCTTCGGTTGAACAATCTAAAAATTCAGCCAATTCGTCAGCAGAAGGTGGACGTTCAAACTTTTGTTCTAATTCAGAAAATGCTTTATTGATTCGGTTGATATTTCCAATTTTATTCAAAGGTAAACGAACGATTCTTGCTTGCTCTGCTAAAGCCTGAAGGATTGACTGACGAATCCACCAAACCGCATAGGAAATGAACTTAAAACCACGAGTTTCATCAAAACGTTCGGCAGCTTTGATTAAACCTAAATTTCCTTCGTTAATTAAATCGGGTAAGGCCAAACCTTGATTTTGATATTGTTTAGAAACAGAAACAACAAATCGTAAGTTCGCTTTTGTCAATCGCTCCAATGCCACTCGATCGCCATTTTTGATTCTTCTGGCTAACTCCACTTCCTCTTCAGCACTTATCAAATCAACTCTACCAATCTCTTGGAGATACTTATCCAAAGAAGCAGTTTCGCGATTAGTAACTTGTTTTGCAATCTTTAATTGTCTCATAACAAACAGAATTTAAGTATTTTAACATTAAAACGTTCTACAACTGTTTAATTACAGTATAGACGTAAAAAAACGATTATACTTGTTGACAAATGTTCATTCAATATCTAAGAATGATTATTTGAAGTGATTCATCGATTATTTTTGACAATTTGAAATTGAAAATTTTACGATTGATCACAAAAAAACATCATTTAACGTTTTGATTTTATGCTTTATATTACTTTTTCAACGATTTTAAATTAAATTAGTGGCAAAATAATAACTGTGGAAAATCTTACTGAAAATCGTTTGAATTTAATATTGGAAAAACAAAGACTTTTTTTTGCTAGCCATGCAACAAAAAACATTGACTTTAGAATTTCACAATTAAAGAAATTAAAGGAAGTAATCCGAAAATACCAATCAGATATTACAAAAGCGCTTTATGCTGATTTAAGAAAATCTGAACAAGAGGCTTATTTGACCGAGATTAGTATTGTGAATCAAGAAATTGATTTTCACCTAACCAACATTAAAGAATGGTCACAGTTAAAAAAAGTACATACTCCAATACATTTGTTACCATCCAAAAGTAGAATTCAATATGAACCTCTTGGTGTGGCTTTAATAATTGCTCCTTGGAATTATCCTTTTCAGTTACTTTTCAATCCTTTAGTTGGTGCAATTTCTGCAGGTTGTACAACTATTCTCAAACCTTCGCCTTATACTCCTGCAATTGCAGCATTAATGGATAAAATGATTAAAGAAATTTTTGATGAAGAGTATGTTGCTATTGTTCAAGGTGGAAAAGAGGAGAATGAAATGCTTCTAAAACAACGTTTTGACATCATCTTTTTCACTGGTAGTCCAACCCTAGGAAAAGTGGTAATGCGCGCTGCTGCCGAACATTTAACACCGGTAATTTTAGAACTTGGAGGAAAAAGCCCATGCATCGTTGATGAATCAGCGAACATTGACATGGCAGCAAAACGAATTGCTTGGTCTAAAACAATCAACGCTGGACAAACGTGTATTGCTCCAGATTATTTGTTAGTACATGAATCTGTAAAAGACAAATTATTGACAAGGATTGAAGCTGAATTAGTAAAAATGTTTGGAGAGGATAGCCAAAAAAGTGAGTTCTACCCGAGAATCGTTAATCATAAAGCCCTTGAAAGATTAAAGAAATTAATGCAACATGGCACAATTCGTTTTGGAGGGAAAATTGACGAAAATGACAAATTTATTTCACCAACCATTATTGATGATGTAAAAGCAGAATATCCAATCATGCAAGAAGAAATTTTTGGTCCACTCCTACCCGTTTTGACCTTTAAAAACATTCAAGAAAGCATTGATTTTGTCAATAAAAATGAAAAACCTTTAGCTCTATACATTTATTCTAATGCAAATACAGCTAAAGAAGTTTTATTAAAAACAAGTTCAGGTGGCGCTTGTATCAATGATGGATTGATGCACATTGCTAATCATCACTTACCTTTTGGAGGAGTTGGAAACAGCGGAATGGGCGCGTATCACGGACATAGAAGTTTTTTAGCATTCAGTAATGAAAAAGCTTTTGTAAGCTCCTCAACCTTAATTGATTTACCATTTAAATACGTACCGTTTAAGTACTTTAATTGGATAAAAAAGATAATTTAATTGATAGCTCATTTCTAAAAAAGAGATTAGATTAAGCAACTACTTCACCAAAAGTCAATAGATTCAAATCAGGATCGAGGATAGAAAATTCCTTGATTCCCCAAGGTCTAAACCCAAGTGCTCCGTTTGGATGAATAGTCACATTTTTCGCAATTAATTCTTTATAAAACGCATCAATATTCTGACATCGTACATAAATCTGTCCGTAATTTTCTGTTGGATTTAAAGTGTCAAACTTAAAAAAATGGAGTTCGATTTCATCTCGTTTTAGCATTAGATAATCATCGAAATGATCCAAACCAATAAGTTTAAATCCAAGTATATCACAATAAAAATCCTTAGTAATTAACTTGTCTCTCATTGGAAGTTTTGGATGAATTGCTGTTAGCATTATATTTTATTTAAAATTTAGTTCGAAAAAAAAAACGTCCTATTGCTAAGACGTTTTTAATAATGTTTAAGTGATTTTCTCTTATTCAGAAATCTTCTTTGTTGCCTTTGATTTTTTAATTACCACCGAAAGTTCCTCTTTACCATCTTCCAAATCAAGTAAAATGGTATCTCCTTCTTTCAAGCTTGAATTAATAATTTCTTCAGCAAGTGGATCTTCAATGTATTTTTGAATCGCTCTTTTCAATGGACGTGCACCGAATTTCTCATCGTAACCTCGTTCCACAATGAAATCTTTTGCTTTTTCAGAAAGCTCTACTTGATAACCAAGACCGTTAATGCGTTGATATAACTTTTCTAATTCGATGTCGATTATTTTCAAAATCTCTGATTTACCAAGCGATTTGAACATAATCATATCGTCAACACGATTTAAAAATTCTGGTGAAAACGCTTTTCTAAGTGCATTTTGAATAACAAGCTTAGAATTTTCTGTTTTCGCATCTTCTTGCGATTTAGTTCCAAATCCTACTCCTGTTCCAAAATCAGCCAACTGACGTGCACCAATGTTCGAAGTCATAATCAAAATCGTGTTTTTAAAGTCAATTTTTCGACCTAAACCATCTGTCATATGTCCATCATCAAGCACTTGCAACAATAAGTTGAACACATCTGGATGCGCTTTCTCAATTTCATCTAATAATACAATTGAATATGGTTTTCTACGCACTTTCTCTGTTAATTGTCCACCTTCTTCGTATCCAACGTATCCTGGAGGTGCTCCAACTAAACGAGAGATTGAGAATTTCTCCATAAACTCAGACATATCAATTCTAATTAAAGAATCTTCTGAATCAAATAGATTTTTAGCTAAAACTTTCGCTAATTGCGTTTTTCCAACTCCCGTTGGGCCTAAGAAGAAAAACGAACCAATTGGTTTATTGGGGTCTTTCAATCCTGCACGATTACGTTGAATTGCTTTCACTACTTTGTCAACAGCTTCATCTTGACCGATTACTTTTCCGCGAATCGACTCAGCCATTTTCACCAATTTACCCGTTTCTGATTGTGAAACTTTTGTAACTGGAATACCACACATCATAGAAACAACCTCTGCTACATGTTCTTCAGTAACAACTACTTTATTGTTTTTAGAATCCTCTTCCCAACGTTTCTTAGCAGCCTCTAATTGCTCTTGTAATTTACGTTCGTTATCTCTTAATTCAGCAGCTTTTTCATACTGTTGCGAACGAATAACTTCTGCTTTTTGATCCTTTAATGCTTCCACTTGTACTTCAATGTCTAGAATTTCTTGCGGAACATTTATATTGGTCATATGAACACGAGAACCTACTTCGTCTAAAGCATCAATCGCTTTATCTGGCAAGTGTCTATCGGTGATATAACGTTCAGTCAATTTCACACAAGCTGCAATAGCTTCCTGCGTGTAAGTCACTGAATGGTGATCTTCATATCTTTCTTTGATGTTATTCAAAATCTGAATCGTTTCATCAATTGTTGTTGGCTCGATTAGTACTTTTTGAAAACGTCTCTCTAAAGCTCCGTCTTTCTCAATATATTGTCTGTATTCGTCCAAGGTTGTTGCTCCGATTGCTTGCAGTTCACCTCTTGCTAATGCTGGTTTGAACATATTTGAAGCATCCAAAGAACCGCTAGCACCACCAGCACCTATTATAGTATGAATTTCATCAATAAACAAAATGATGTCTGGATTCTTCTCAATTTCTTGCATTACAGCCTTCATTCGCTCTTCAAACTGTCCACGGTATTTCGTACCTGCAACCAGAGAAGCTAAATCAAGAGAAATAATTCGCTTATTGAAAAGCACACGAGAAACTTTACGTTGAACGATTCTAATTGCCAAACCTTCAGCAATTGCACTTTTTCCAACTCCTGGTTCACCAATAAGAATTGGATTATTTTTCTTTCTACGCGATAAAATTTGGCTAACGCGTTCAATTTCTTTTTCACGACCAACAATTGGATCTAATTTTCCAACTTCAGCCATTTTTGTTAAATCGCGACCAAAATTGTCTAAAACAGGTGTTTTAGATTTTGGGTCTGCTGGTTTTCTTTGAGCTGCGAAGCTTTCATCTTCTTCACCACTCCCGCTTCCTGGGAATTCAGCACGTGGATGCTGTCTTTCTTCCATCATCGACTCGTATTCGTCTTTTGCATTTTCGTACATAATTCCATATTTGTTTAATACTTGGCAAGCCACACAATCAGGATACCTTAATATAGTAAGAAGTAAATGTTCTGTTCCAATTATGGCAGATTTGAATTGTTTGGCTTCCAAAAAAGATTGTTTGATAATATTTTCTGTCTGTTTGGTCAAAGGGATATTGTGGTTCATTAACTCTGGAACCGCTGTTTTTCTTAAAATTCGCTCTAAGTCACTTTTAATTTGACCTAGTTCAATTTGAAATTCTTGCAATAAAGAAATGGCTGTTCCTTCATTCAATTTTAAGAGTCCAAGCAATAAATGTTCTGAACCAACAAACTCATTAGACATACGAACAGCTTCGTTTCTACTCAGCGTAATCATATCTTTAACTCGTGGAGAAAATTTTGCATCCATATAAATAGTCTTTGCTATTGACAAATATAACTTTTAATTTTTTCAACACCTTCCAAATTATTCACAATTTTTAATACGATTTTGTTAGTAAATTAAGATTGCACAATTGCTTTGGCATTGTTTATTAAGTAATTTTGGAGGCTTTGAAAAAAATAAAATCAGAATTTAAAAAAGGAGCAAAACTATGGCAGAAGGTGAGAAAATAATTCAGATAAATATTGAAGATGAAATGAAATCAGCTTACATCGATTATTCGATGTCGGTAATTGTTTCGAGAGCACTTCCAGATGTTAGAGATGGTTTTAAACCTGTTCATCGTCGCGTACTATATGGTATGCAAGATTTAGGAGTTTATTCTAACCGACCATATAAAAAGTCAGCGAGAATTGTTGGGGAAGTTTTAGGAAAGTATCACCCACACGGAGATAGTTCAGTTTACGATACAATGGTTCGTATGGCTCAACCTTGGTCTTTGCGTTATCCTTTGGTGGATGGACAAGGTAACTTCGGTTCTGTCGATGGTGATAGTCCTGCAGCAATGCGTTATACAGAGGCTCGTTTAAAGAAGATTTCTGAGGAAATGTTGGATGACTTAGACAAAGAAACGGTTGATTTCAAACCAAACTTTGACGATAGTTTAGAAGAACCAAGTGTACTTCCTTCCAAAATTCCAAATTTATTAGTGAATGGTGCATCTGGAATCGCTGTTGGTATGGCGACCAATATGGCACCGCACAACTTGACAGAAGTTATTGATGGTATCTTAGCTTACGTTGATAATGAAGATATTGAAATTGAAGATCTATTAGAATTCGTTAAAGCACCAGATTTTCCAACAGGAGGTATAATATATGGTTACGAAGGAGTTCGTGATGCGTTTTTAACTGGACGCGGAAGAATTGTTATTCGTGGAAAAGCGGAAATTGAAGAAGAAAATGGTCGTGAGCAAATCATCGTTACGGAGATTCCTTATCAAGTAAATAAGGCAGAGATGATTAAAAAAATCGCTGACTTAGTAAACGATAAAAAAATTGAAGGAATTTCTGACTTGCGCGACGAATCTGACCGTAATGGTATGCGTATCGTTTTTGAAATTAAACGCGATGCAATTGCAAACGTTGTCTTAAATAAATTATACAAGTTCACAGCCTTACAAACTTCATTTTCAGTTAATAACATTTGTTTAGTTGATGGTCGTCCAAGGTTATTGAATCTTCGAGATATGATCGAAGAATTCGTTAAATTCAGACACGAAGTTGTAATTAGAAGAACACGCTACGAATTAAGAAAAGCAGAAGAAAGAGCTCATATTTTAGAAGGATTAATCATTGCTTCTGATAATATTGATGAAGTAATTGAAATCATAAAAAAAGCAGCAAGTCCAGATGATGCTCGTGAAAAATTGGCAAATCGTTTTGGCTTGTCAGAAATTCAGACACGAGCGATTGTTGATATGCGTTTGCGCCAGTTGACAGGACTTGAGCAAGATAAATTACGTGCTGAATATGCTGATTTGATGTTGTTGATTGCTGATTTGAAAGAAATTCTTGAAAATATCGACAGAAGAAAACAAATCATCAGAGACGAGTTATTAGATATGCAAAATAAATACGGTGACGAAAGACGCTCTCGTATTGAATATTCTGCAAGTGAAATGCGAATGGAAGATTTAATTGCAGATGATGAAGTAGTTGTTACCATTTCTCACGCCGGTTATATCAAACGTACGAATTTAGTTGAATACAAGGTTCAAAACAGAGGTGGAATGGGCTCAAAAGGTTCAACCACAAGAGATAAAGATTTCTTAGAGCATTTATTTGTTGCAACGAACCACAATTATTTATTGATATTCACTGAAAAAGGTCGTTGTTTCTGGATGCGTGTTTACGAAATCCCTGAAGGAAATAAATTATCGAAAGGTAGAGCAATTCAAAACTTAATTAATATACCTGGTGATGATAAAGTGAAAGCGTATGTTAAGGTTCAAGATTTAACAGATCAAGAATACATTAACAACAACTTTATTATTATGTGTACGAAACAAGGTGTAATTAAGAAAACATCTTTGGAAGCTTATTCTCGTCCGCGTACAAATGGTATCAATGCAATTGGAATTCGTGAAAATGACGAATTATTAGAAGCAAGATTAACCAACGGAACGAATGAAATCGTTTTAGCAACAAGTTCAGGTAGAGCAATTCGCTTCAATGAATCTTCGGTTAGACCAATGGGTAGAAATGCTTCAGGTGTTCGTGGTGTGAATTTGAATGATGAAAACAACGAAGTAATCGGAATGATTTGTGTAGAAGATATATTCTCTACAATATTAGTTGTTTCTCAGAAAGGTTACGGAAAACGAACTTATCTAAACGATCCTGAAGATAAAGAACCGATTTACAGAATCACAAATCGTGGTGGTAAAGGGGTGAAAACTTTAAATATTACAGAAAAAACAGGGAAATTATTATCTATTCAAAATGTAACTGACGAGGATGATTTAATGATTATCACTAAAGCAGGAGTTACCATTAGAATGCACGTTGACACAATTCGTACTATGGGTCGTGCGGCTCAAGGAGTTAGATTAATTAACTTGAAAGGAAATGCAGAAATTGCAGCAATTGCAAGAGTACCAAGAACGGATGACGAAGACGAAGAAATCGAAGTTGTTGAAGGATTAAATGAGGCTGTTGAAGGACTTGAGGCTCCTGAAGAAGATGCATCTGAAGACCTTGGCACGGAAATTGAAAACGACGGAGAAGAATAATAATTATCTTTGAACAATTAAACTACTTTATGAAAGCAAATTTTGTAACAGCTGCACTAGGTATTTTCCTTATTTCAGCACCACTTGTATCTACAGCTCAGAAGAAAAATGTAACTGACGCTGCTATGTTAATGAAAAAGTACAGTCCAATGGCAATAATGGATCCTGCTACCAAAAAGAACGTAGAAGAGGCAAAAAAATTCATTGATTTAGCAGCTGCAAATCCAGAAACAGCTGAGGATATGAAAATGCACCTTTACAGAGCACAGATTTATTTTGCATTAATTGAATTATCTCAAGCTGATGCGATGAAAGGTGGTAAAGTTGACGAAACTTTAATTGAACAAAACAGTGAGGTGTCTAAGGCAAGCTTCAAAAAAGTGATGGAAGATCCAAAAAAATCATTTAAAAAAGATGCTGAAGATTTTATCAATATGCGATCAGAAATGGGTTTCAATATTGGAATTAAATCTTACAACGACAAAAAGTTTGACCAAGCTACTCAAATGTTTGCATTAGCTTATGAAGTTCAACAATTTCTTGGAGTAGAATATAAAGAGGCTTATACAAATACTACATTAAGCTTAAACAATTACGTTGATAGTTTATTAAAAGGAAAAAACTACGATAAAGCAAATGAAATGGCTGAAGCTGTTTTAGAAATTATGCCTAAAAACATTGATGTAATTATTACTTTAATAAACATTAATTTACAAAAAGGGGATGCAGTTGTTGCAGAAAAATACTTGAATAAAGGTTTGGAATTAGACCCTAAAAACAAACAATTATACTATGTACTTGGAACTTCTTACATTGATTTAAAACAAAACGAAAAAGCTGAAGAATCTTTAAATAAAGCTTTAGAAATTGACCCAAATTACACAGAAGCTCAATACCAATTAGGTGCACATTTATTTAACTGGGCAAATGAATTGAAATATGAAGCGGGTCAATTAGATTACAAAGACCCTAAAGTTTCTACATTAGAATCACAATCAAAAGAAGTATTAGGAAGAGCATTAGTTGTTTTGGAAAAATACATCGAGAAAAATCCAAATGAAAAAGCAGTTTTAGATATTTTGTACAAAACTCACTATAAACTTGGTAATTCAGAAAAAGCCGCAGAATACAAAAAACGTATGGAGGCAATTAAATAAAACCTTTTAAACTGCTAGGAAACTAGCAGTTTTTTTTTGTATGAAAAATTCAATTTCAATTATTGGTGGTGGATTTGCAGGAACACTTCTTGCAAGGCAGATTATTGAGCGAACCAATCAATACACCATTTATTTGTTCAATCACACTTCTGAATTAGCAAAAGGTGTTGCTTACGATTGTAATCAAAATACGGCTTTGCTAAATGTAATTGCTTCTAAAATGAGTGCTTTTACAGATGATAACGAGCATTTTTTGAATTGGTGTTTGAATCATACGAATTACAAAAATGAATCGAAATCAATTGTGGGTAGCGCTTTTCTTCCTCGAAAAATTTATGGCGAATACTTAAAAGCTATTTGGAACGAAACACTTCTAAAAGCAAAAGAAAAGGGAAGTGAAATTATTGTTATTTCCGACAAAGTGATCTCAATTGAAAAAGTAGAAAATCAATTTATTGTTTTCACTTATGAAAAGAAATTCGAAAGCGATATCTGTGTTTTAGCAACTGGAAATGAAGAGCCTGGAAAACCAAAAAACTGTCCGGATTCATTGCTAACTGGTAGCAACTATTTTTCAAATCCGTGGAAAATTGACTTTTCAAAAATTAATTATTCCTTACCAATATTGATTATTGGGAATGGTTTGACGATGGTTGATACTGTGCTAAGTTTACGCGAACATCATTTTAGCCAAAAAATTATTTCTATCTCACCAAATGGTTTTAATATTTTGCCTCACCGTAATTTTAATCTTGATTTTAAATCTCAATTAGCAACGATTCAAACTCCGATTTCATTACTTGAGCTTGTACATCTTTTCAATCAAGAAGTGAAAACCTTACGAAAATTTGGTGTTTCACCCGAACCAATCATTGATGCGTTTCGTCCTAACGTAGCGAAAGTTTGGCAACAATTTTCGGAAGAAGAAAAAGCAAAATTTATGGGGAGAGTCCGACACATTTGGGGAGTTGCGCGTCATCGAATTCCATTTGTTTCCTATGATAAAATAATGAAAGAACAAATCAATCAACAGCTTGAAATTCTTGCTGGAAAATTGGTTGATCTAAATCAATCAAACGTAGGAAACAAAGTAACTCTCTGGGACAAACGATTGAAAAAGAACAAAGAATTTATAGTTGGATCTGTAATTAACTGTACAGGTCCTGAAACTAAAATAACTGCAACAAAAAACGATTTGTTGAAGCAACTTTATGCGGATGGAATGATTTCACAAGATTCATTGCATTTAGGTTTGCGAGCGAATACAAAAACCTTCAGGACTATAAATGCTGAAAATCAAGAAAATGAAAGTCTTTTCGCAATCGGTTCTTTATTGAAAGGGGAACTTTGGGAAAGTACAGCTGTTAATGAACTTAAAAATCAAGCAAAAGAATTAGCAGTTCTGTTGACAAATGAACTTCCGAAAACTTAAAATTCGTATTTTTGGACTATGGAATTTCTTTATCCGAACGCACTCTGGTTTTTGTTTTTATTAGCGATTCCTATCATTATTCATTTATTCCATTTCAGAAGGCATAAAACACTTTATTTTTCTTCTTTAAAATTTATTCAATTCGTTGAGCAAGAAAATAAATCTGCGAAAAAATTACGCAATTTATTAGTTTTAATTGCTCGATTGTTGGCCTTGATTTTTTTAATCTTAGCATTTGCTCAACCTTCATTTACCGATTCAAAAGCTGAAAATTCTGTAGGGAAAAATGTGGTTGCTATTTATATTGACAATTCATTTTCGATGAGTGCCAAAGGAACAGAAGGAGAATTACTTTCTGAGGCGAGAGAAATGGCTCGAAGAATTATTAATAATGCACCTTTAGAAACAGGTTTTTTATTGAATACAAATAAATTAGATGGTATAGAACAACGAATTGTGAGTAAAATGGAGGCTATAGAATACCTCGATAAAATTACTTACACACCACTAATTCGCAATACAGACGAAGTTATTAATTGGCAAAAAAACTTCTTAGAAAAAGAAAATGCTGAACAGCAACGAATTGGCAAACAACAATTTGTAGTTTTATCGGACTTTCAAAAAAGCACTTTTTCAGCGAAACAATTAAAAGCTGATAAAGAAAATAGCTATTTCCCGATTCAATTTGTTCCACAAAAAATTGAAAATGTTACAATTGATTCTATTTGGTTTTCAAATCCGTTTCATAAAAAAGGTGATCCAAATGAATTGTTTGTTCAGCTTAGAAATTTCTCTGATAGAGATGCATCTAATTTAGAATTACACCTTGAAATTGGGAAATCAAAACGCGATATGTTTATTGATGTTCCTGCGAATAAAAAAGTTCAAACAAGCTTTCAATTCACAGAAACCGAATTTGGAATCAAAACTGGAAAGCTGACTATCAATGACAAACAATTGTTCTGGGACGATGATTTTTACTTTTCGTATAACGTAGCTAAAAAATCAAATGTCTTAATTATCAATGGAAAAGACGCTTCAGTTGATGTTCAAAAAGTATTTAATGTTGAACCATTTTACGAAACAAAATCTATTTCAGAATTTGAATTTTCAAAAGATAATTTAAACACAGCTAATCTTCTTGTTCTAAATGGTTTAAATGAAATACCATCGGGTTTAATCAGTGAAATTGTAGAATTTTCAAATGACGGAGGAAGTGTTTTTGTTTTACCTGGAACAAATATTCAAAAAAATGATTATGCCAATTTATTGCGAGAATTGAATCTTCCAAGTATTGGAACAGTTTCCACTTCAGGATTGAAAATCAATACAATTCAATACAAAGATCCATTTTTCAAAGGTGTTTTTGAGAAAGAAAATGAAAACTTAAACGTTCCAAGTATCGTTAAAGCATACTGTGTCAGTCAAATGCGCCAATCTACAGCTTTCACGTTAATCGAATTGAAAAACGGTGAACCACTTTTATTGCGTTCCAACCAAAATGCTTATTTATTTTTAAGTTCACTGCAAACTGATTTCAGTAATTTCAGTTCAAACGCATTATTTCCAACGATTTTACTTCGAGCTGGAGAACTTTCAATCAGGTCTTATCCCCTATTCTCAATCATTGGAAAAGAAAGTAAAATTCCAGTATTTGAAGAAATTCAAAATGATAATCCCTTGAAATTAGAAAGCAAATCCATTGAATTTATTCCCTTGATTCAAAAAGTAGGAAATCGCTCCTATCTTTCGATTTCAGGAATGGAAGCTGTTGAGAAACTTAAACCTGGAAACTATTCGATTGTTAATGATGGAATTATTGGGAATTTAGCCTTGAATTATGACCGAAGTGAATCGAATAATACATTGATGGAAAAAGCAGAAATCATTGAAGCCATTACCTCACAAGGAATAAAAAATTGTAATTTTAGCACTATTCAAGACGGACAAAGCAAGAGTCCAATTGCGATTGATGAACCAGCGAAATTCTGGAGAATTCTTTTGCTTTTGAGTTTACTTTTCATTCTGTTTGAAATAGCATTATTAAAGTTTTGGAAATAGAAAAAAATGAAACTACTTTTAAAAAGCGCCAAAATCCTTGACAAAAGCTCTGAATTTGACAATCAAATCAAAGATGTTTTAATCAATAATGGAATATTTGAAAAAATAGAAAACACCATTTCAGACAGCGAAGCAATTGTTATTGAATCAGAAAACTTACACTTATCGCAAGGTTGGGTTGATTTAAAGGCAGATTTCTGTGACCCAGGATTTGAGCACAAAGAATCCATACATTCTGGTTTGGACCAAGCAGCATTCGGAGGATTTACGCACGTTTGTATTTTACCTACTACTCAACCAATTGTCGATGGAAAATCACAAGTGGAATATATGTTAAGTAAGGCATCTAATCACGCAGTGACCATTCATCCGATTGGAGCAATAACAAAAGGTTTGAAAGGTGAAGAATTAGCTGAAATGTACGATTTGTTTCAAAGTGGCGTTCGTTTGTATTCAGATGATTTACATCCAGTTAGCGCAGGAATTATGTATCGTGCGTTGCTTTACACTAAAAACTTTGGTGGTCGTGTGATTGCTTTTTCACGTGATTATTCATTGGCAGGAAAAGGAATGGTAAACGAAGGAACGGCATCAACGAAAACAGGTTTAAAAGCAGATCCAAATATTGCTGAAATTATTCAAGTTGAACGCAATTTACGTTTGGTTGAATACGTTGGAGGAACGATTCATTTTACAGGAATTTCTTGTGCTGAGAGTGTTGAATTAATTCGAAAAGCTAAGAAAAATGGTTTGAATGTTACAGCTGACGTTAATCTGATGAATTTGTTATTTACAGAGCAAAATATGTTGGATTTCGATGCTCTAATGAAAGTTTTGCCAGTACTTAGAACCGAACACGATCGCGTGGAACTTTGGCACGGTTTGATGGATGGAACGATTGATACCGTTGTTTCAGACCACCGACCAATGGATCAAGAAGAAAAAGAACTAGAATTTGACAATGCAAGTTTCGGAGCATTTCAAATACAAACTTTGTTCGGAGCTTTGAATCGCACGACACACATTGATTTGGATAAGTTTATAAATAGTGTTAGCCATAATGCAAGAACAATAGCTCAAATCAATCTAAATCCAATTTCTATTGGAAATCAAGTAGATGCAACCATTTTTGACCCAAGTTTGCATTGGGAATTAAATGAAGAAAATTTGTTATCTCAACACCCCTATAATCCATTTTTTAAGCAAGCTTTAGTAGGCAAAGTTTTAGCTGTCGTTAACGGTGGTAAATCAATCATTCAAAATTAAGCCGGTGTCAAAAAGCTCATTTATAAAGCAATTCTTCAAGGAAAAAAACATGGTAGGTGCGATGGCGCCAAGTTCTCGTTTTTTAGCAGCTAAAATGCTGAATCACTTACCAATAAAGGAATCAAAAATCATTATTGAACTGGGCCCTGGAACGGGAGTATTCACAGAGAAGATTATCGAAAAAATGGGTCCAGACACTCAATTAATTATTGTTGAATTAAACGACACGTTTTTTGAAGCTTTGCATAAAAAGATTAACCACAAAAACGTATACTTAAAACACGGTTCTGCAACCGAAATCAGCAATTATTTGAGAGAACTTGGCCTTGAAAAAGCGGACTTAATTATTTCTTCTTTGCCTTTGGCCGTAATTCCTTCAGAGATTCGACAGCTCATCCTTTCAGAGGTCAAAACCCATCTAAATAAACAAGGACAATTCGTACAATTCCAATATTCCTTACAATCGCGTCGCGCCTTAAAAAAAATTTTTAGTTCTGTAAAATTGAATTACACTCCATTTAACTTCCCTCCTGCTTTTGTTTATACGTGCAGTAATAGTTGAATCTTGATGCTTGATTCTTGATGCTTGATTCTTGATTTTGGATTTTATTGGTTGGGCGAAAAACTGAAATTTAAACTATACTTCTTTTTCAATCAAACATCTAACATTAAAAATCAAAAATCATTTTGCGCCATTTCCGCCTACATCTCCAAGTTTTCTCGCGAAGCTACAACGCCACCTTAAGCCGCAAAAGAGCTTCTTTCAGTCGCTTTTTTCAGCTTGTGGCTGTGTGCTTCTACTCACAAAGCTTTTCGCTTTCGTCGGGGCGTGGAGATTTAAGTAATCTATTTGTTACCAACTTTGTTTTTTCAGTTTAATCTTTATCTTTGAACTAAGATATTTTGATTATTTTTTTTTTTACAAAGATTAAAAACGTGGCTGTTAAAATCAAATAGTTATTTGGAACTTATTTTTAACCTATTATTATGAAAACAGTTAAAAGATATAATTCATTTGAAGAATTAAAATCAACTGAAGCTAAACGTTCAGAAATACCCGTAATTTTAAAGAGACATTCAGCTTTTGAAAAGGCAATAGAAGAAATTTCTTCAATCAAATTTCAATCAAGAATCAAAAATCAAAAATCATTTAGCACCACAGTCAACTATTTAGAAAACTTATAACTCCTCCTTTTTTCAATTCAACATTCAACATTAAAAATTAATCATTCTTAAGCGCCATTTCCACCTACATCTGCAAGTTTTCTCGCGAAGCTACAACGCCACCTAAAGCCACAAAAGAGCTTCCGTTGGTCGCTTTTCCCAGCTTGTGGCTGTGTGCTTCTACTCACAAAGCTTTTTGATTCCGTCGGGGCGTTGGATTTTTAGATAACTTTTAGTTGCTGGTTTTTAGCTGAAGTTTAATTTTTATCTTTGGGTTGTGATGCTTAACATCAAAAGTAAATACTGCCAATGACACTTCTACAATACATCGACAACATCAACCAACGTTATAAACTCGGAAACGCAACTGAACATACGTTTCGTGGCGACTTGCAACAGCTTTTAGAAAGTATGGTGCCAACAATCCGAGCGACGAATGAACCGAAAAGACAAAGTTGTGGTGCGCCTGATTATATCTTGACTAAAAAGGACATTCCTGTTGGATTTATTGAAGCGAAAGATATTGGCGATAAAGACCTTGATGGAACGAAGAAAACGGGAAACAAAGAACAATTTGACCGCTACAAAGCATCCTTAAACAACTTGATTTTCACTGACTATTTGAATTTTCATTTGTACCGTGACGGCGAGTTTATTACAAAAATTGCAATTGCCGAAATCACAGATAAAGGCATTAAATCCTTGCCTGAAAACTTTGAAAGTTTTGAAAATCTAATCAAAGACTTTTGCTCTCACATTGGACAAACCATCAAAAGCAGTAAAAAACTGGCTGAAATGATGGCTGGAAAAGCGCGCTTACTTTCTGATATTATTGGTAAATCGTTGACATGCGACGAGGAAAAACACGAAGACAGTACCTTGAAAGACCAAATGAATGCTTTCAAAGATATTTTGATTCACGACATTACGCCACAAGGTTTTGCGGATGTTTACGCTCAAACCATTGCTTATGGAATGTTTGCTGCGCGTTTACACGACCCAACTTTACCAACTTTTAGCCGACAAGAAGCAGCTGAATTAATTCCAAAATCGAATCCATTTTTGAGAAAATTGTTTGGCTACATTGCGGGACCTGACATTGACGACCGCATCAAATGGATTGTAGATAGTTTGGTGGAGATATTTTTGGCGTGCAACGTTGAAGAAATTCTAAAAAACTATGGAAAAAGCACAAAAATGGAAGATCCAATTATCCATTTTTATGAAACGTTTTTGAGTGAATACGACCCAAAAATGCGAAAAGTAAGAGGAGTTTGGTACACGCCACAACCTGTGGTGAATTTCATTGTGCGTGCAGTTGATGATATTTTGAAAACAGAATTCGATATGCCGCAAGGTTTGGCAGATACGAGTAAAACAAAAATTAAAGTTAACCAACAAGGCAAACAAGTTGAAAAAGAAGTTCATAAAGTCCAAATTTTAGACCCAGCAACGGGTACAGGAACTTTTTTGGCTGAAGTTGTGAAGCACATTTATAAGAAATTCAAAGGACAACAAGGCATTTGGAGTGATTATGTAGAAACGCATTTGTTACCTCGCTTGAATGGTTTTGAGTTGTTGATGGCGAGTTATGCAATGGCGCATTTAAAATTAGATTTGCTTTTGACCGAAACAGGTTACAAACCAACCACCAATCAACGATTTAGAGTTTATCTCACCAACAGTTTAGAAGAAAGCCACCCCGACACTGGAACTTTATTTGCCAATTGGTTAAGCACCGAAGCTAATGAAGCAAACCACATAAAACGAGATACGCCTGTTATGTGTGTTATTGGGAATCCGCCTTATAGTGGAGAAAGCGCCAACAAAGGTGAATGGATAATGAAGTTGATGGAAGATTACAAAAAAGAACCAGGCGGAAAAGAAAAACTAAAGGAACAAAATTCAAAATTTATCAATGATGATTACGTAAAGTTCCTGCGTTACGGACAGCATTTTATAGAGAAAAATGGTAGTGGAGTTCTTGCTTTTATTAACCCACACGGATTTTTAGACAACCCAACTTTTAGAGGAATGCGTTGGAATTTACTTAAAACGTATGACAAAATTTACACGATTGATTTACACGGAAACGCCAAGAAAAAAGAAACTGCCCCAGACGGTTCAGTAGATGTAAATGTTTTTGATATTGAACAAGGTGTTTCAATCAATTTTTTCATAAAAACAGGTAAGAAAAAACCAAACGAGCTTGGTAAAGTTTATCATTATGACCTTTATGGAAAACGAGAATTAAAGTATGATTTTCTAACTGAAAACACTTTAAAATCAATTGAATACAACTGTTTTACACCTTTTAAAAATAGCTTTTTGTTCAAAAGAATTGATGAAACAATGCTTTTAAAATATAATGAAGGGATAAATCCAATAAGCCTTTTTAAAGTTAATGTAATGGGTTTTCAAACTCACAGAGATAGTTTTGCAATTGATTTTGAAATGAAGAACATAAATTCAAGGGCTTTAGACCTTATCAATAAGGTAAACACTAACGAAGAACTTTACAAAAAATATGCAATTTCCGATAATCGAGATTGGAAACTTGATAAGGCAAGAAATGAAATCCAATCTGATATTAATTGGGAAAGTAAGGCAGTAAAATGTGGTTACAGACCTTTTGATGAAAGACCTTGCTACTTCAGTTATGTTATGATGGATTATCCAAGAAAAGAGTTAATTCAAAATGTCTTAAACAAAGAAAATTTATTACTAGGAATTGGGAGACAAGGGTTAGCAGTTGGAGATATTGATTGGTGTTTAACAACGATTTCAAAGCATCCTGTTGATGCAAATATGTTTAGGAGAGGAGGAGTAAATCTTTTTCCACTTTATCTTTATCCTGATAATTCTGGTCAACAAACCATAGACCAAACTAGTGAAAGAACACCCAATTTAAACGCAGAAATTGTAAAGCAAATTGCTGATAAATTGGGATTAACATTTGTACCCGAGAAAAATTCCCCTCCTTCGGAGGGGTGCCCATCGGGCGGGGTGGTTTTTTTACCAAACCCAACAAACACCAGCCAAAAAGAAATACTTACCACAATCAATAACATTCCCATCTATAGAAATTTTGTTGAGAATTTACCGCACAACCCTGCATTAAATCAATTGGCAAAAGACAAAAGAAAAGAAGGAATTCTTTCAGAAGTGTTGTTTTGGCAACAAGTTCACAAGGGTGTTTTTTACAAAATTGATTTTGATCGCCAACGAATTATTGGCAATTACATCGTTGATTTTTATGTTAAGGCTTTAGGTTTAGTTATAGAAATCGATGGAAATAGCCACGATGAAAAACAAGAATATGATGCTAAAAGGCAGGCGTATCTTGAGAGTTTTGGGTTAAAAGTATTTCGTTGTAAAGATATTGATGTCAAGAAAAATATAAATGCCGTATTTACGTCATTGGAAAAATTCATTGTTAATGAATATGGTGAAAAAACCACCCCGGCTTTCAGCCACCCCTCCACAGGAGGGGAATTTAGTCCCATTGATATTTTAGATTACATCTATTCCGTTTTACATTCGCCAAGTTATAGAGAGAAATACAAAGAGTTTTTAAAAATTGATTTTCCGAGAGTGCCTTATCCAACAGATCAAGCAACCTTTTGGCAATTGGTAAAATTAGGTGGCGAAATCCGCCAAATTCATTTATTGGAAAGTCCAATTGTTGAGAATTACATCACGGAATATCCAATAAACGGTGATAATGTTGTTGGGAAATTACGTTTTGAATTGTCACCCCTCTTAATCTCCCCTCAAGGGGAGAAACTTGGTAAAGTTTACATCAACGAAAACCAATATTTCGACAATGTTCCACAAATAGCGTGGGAGTTTTACATTGGAGGTTATCAACCTGCTCAAAAATGGCTCAAAGACCGAAAAGACCGCAAATTGGAGTTTGACGATATCTTGCACTATCAGAAAATTATTGTGGCATTGAGTGAAACTGATAGATTGATGAAGGAGATTGATAGTGTTGCTGGTGAATGGTGATGAAAATCCATTTATTACTTCTCACTCCCTCAATTTGATTTTTGTTTTAACTTTATTTCTGTAAACTAAAAACTGCAAAAAAGGTTAAATTTGGGTACACAATTCTTTATCTTTCTGACGTTACAAAATCAATTGAGTTTTATGAAAAATCCTTTGGGTTTGGTCGAAAATTTATCACTCCTGAAAACGATTATGGCGAATTAGAAACCGGACAAACAACCATTGCTTTTGCATCAAAAGAGCTTGCTAACTCCAATCTTAAAAATGGTTTTACAGCGAGTCAACTTTCACAAAAGCCATTTGCAGCAGATTTAGGCTAGGTAACTGATAATGGTATCGAAATTATTGAACAAGCGCTTAAATTTGGGGCAACAATTTTAAAAGAACCACTCGAAAAACCTTGGAGACAAACCGTTGCTTACATTAACCAGAGTTCGATTCTAAAATTGAAATTACCTGCGGTGCTGCTTCGCGGTCAGATTGATATAAAAACCTGTTAATCAATGAGTTCACTTGAATATTTAACTTCGTTGCTGCGTAATAGTAATCGGGCTAAATCGAGATTGGACAACGATGAATAACTAGTTTTTATGTAAAGTGATTAATTATTCTACTGATAAACAACGATTTACTTCATAACACTTTCTCAAAGTATCACGATACACTTTCTAATTTTTTATTAGTAACTCATTGTTTCTGAGCGGTCTGAGCGCAGATCAGCGACGCAGTCAATCCAATTTTATAAATCGAATTCAGTTTAGAACATTGATTTGGTCAATTTTGAAGTTGAATTCCAAGAAATAGAAAATTTAAACAAAAAGTTAGAAACTAAAATTAGAATCTTAAGTAATATTTCAATTAAATTTGAAGCATGAAAGAAATCCTGAATACAATTTTGAAAAATTTCAAACAGTCTCGATTTACTTTTATTTTACTTTTCTATTGTTTGAGTGTGTTTGTTGCCATTCATTTTTTTAAAAATGGAGAGCTTATTTCGAACGAAACCTTAACTTATTTCGGAGCACCAAACGCAATTGATATATACAATTTCCAATATTGGGGAATTATTACCAACAGTTTTGTACATTATGAAATAGGTCATTTTATACTTAATACGACTAGTCTGTTACTACTTGGAAGTTATCTTGAACGAAGAATTGGAACTAAAAATTTCTTTCTTTTCGGGTTGATTGCATCTACTATTAGCTCTGCCTTTCAATTAGCATTTTCCAATGACGCAGGAATCGGACTTTCAGGAGTGAACTATGCTTTTTTTGGTTTTATTTTCGCCAAAACTTTTATTGATAATCGTTTTAGAGTAGTTACTAAAAACCTAGCTTTATTGGTAATGCTTTTGTTTATTCCACTTTGTGAATTTATGAATCGTTTTGGTGGTTGGAATGTTGCAACAATTGCACTTTTTTCGGGTTTTCTTCTTGGAGTTTTGCTTGCTTTTTACAAAACATCTTATATTAAAACGGTTCAAATTAGTGTAGTTAGTTTGATTATTTTATCAATTGTTTCCGTTGTTTACACTCCTTGGTCAGCTCAATGGAATTGTGCGAAGGGCATTTCTTGGCACGAAAAAGGTAATACAGAAAAAGCAAAAACTTATTATCTCCGTGCCATTTATTTCGATGAAAAATCCCTTTGTGGAAATGATAACTTAAAAATTATTAAGGTAGATGAACTTTCAGCAAAGGCATTTACCGCTCATAATCGAGGTGATTATTTAAAGGCACGTTATTTCTATGAAGAGATATTGAAAATTGATACTGAAAATAGTTGGGCAATAAATAATTTAAATCGTTTACCGTGATTCAAAAAATCATTAATTACGAAGATATACAATTGGAATACTTTGTGAAAGGGACAGGTCCGGAAGTGATTTTCTGCATGCATGGGCACAGTAAATCGCCTTTTGATTTTGAGTTTTTAGCCAATGAAAATCGCACTATAATTTCGCTTCATTTATTTTACCACGGAAATTCTCATTTTCCAGAAAGTCGAATTGAAAACAACCCATTGCAAGTCCATGAGTTTAAATCTTTAATTGATGTGCTTTTAGAGAAAGAAAAAGTAGATAAATTTCACATGCTTGCATTTTCACAAGGAGGACGTTTTGTTCTTTCAATTCTACCACTTTATGCTCCACGAATCAAAAGCGTTCAATTAATTTCGCCTGACGGGATGGACAATAATAGTTTCTACAATAGAACATCCAGAAAAAAATGGGCAAGAAAGTTATTTAGTAGTTGGGAAGGTAATCCAAAATCAATAATGAAATTTGCTTACTTAGGGAAAAAACTAAGATTGGTAAGGCCAAAAGTGTATCAATTCATGGAAAATCTAACTTCAGATCCAGAAACATTTCAACGTGCATCAAAAACTTGGCGAGGGTTTCGTTTAGTTCAACCCAATGAAACAGAAATCTCAAAAGCGCTAAAAGACTACAATATCCCTTTTAAAATCATTATGGGGAAATTCGATCAAGTCATACGTCCACCTCAAGCTTATGCTTTTGCAAAACGTATTCATCAAGAAAATAAAGTAATTGAAATCGAATGTGGTCACGATTTTTTTAATAAAAAATACCGTTCGATGTTAGAAAGAGTTTTGCTCTTTTAGTTGAAAAGGCTCTTATTCTTAAGCAAAAAAACGTCTAAATTACACCCCTTCTACTCTATCGCCAACTTCTTCAAAACGTTTCCTTTTGCTGTACTAACTTGTAGGTTATACAATCCTTTTGCAAGGTGTGAAACTTCAATTTTTTGAGTTGATGTAACTTGTTTCTTCAAAACAATTTTACCCATTAGGTCATAAATTACCAGTGACCCATTTTCTGGAGTTTGAAGAGTAAACTCCTTTTTTGTTGGATTTGGAAATACACTAACGTCATTTAGTTCCAACGAATTCACACCGACATTTGCATTTTTGTTTACTGTTGTATTAGTGATAATTGCTGGGTTGAAGTCAAAATAAATATAGGCTGTATTTCTAATTTCAGAGTTCAAAGCAAGATTGTCTAATTCGTCTATTGAATAAGTAAAAGTTCCCTGACTTCCCTCTAAGTTTTCGTCAGATGGCAACAAATTGATACCATTGAAACGGAAACTTGCGATACGCGACACTGGGTCAACACTGTAAGAAACAGCATGTTTAGAACTAATAAACTTAAAAGTTGACAAATCCAATAGTGGAGAAATTGTATCGCGAACCACTACATTCAAAGCTGGATAATTTCCATCATTTTGAAAACGAATCGTGTAAACTAAATTTTCTTTAACTGTTGGTTGTATGAACTCAGGTAAATTACATTGCTTGTCGTTGGGATCATAAGAATTCAAAACGATTGCTGCGAATTCCTGATTATTAAATTGTAAATCTGTTTCATTTTCAGCCGCTACTGTCACATTAAAAGGTAATACTGTCCCTGCTGGTGTAATTCCTGCAAATTGACACGGGAAAGAAATTGTTGTGCAAGCACTCAAATAAGAAATGGTTATCGTTACAGTGTCGTTTTCAAAAATGGCATTCTCAATACCTGTTAAATCAGGAGTTACACCATCAGGAATTGCAATTTTGATTGTTGAATTGGCATAATTTCCGCACGAGATGTTACACACTTGCACAGCCACATTTCCTGTTTCTAAAGGTGCAATAAATTGAAAAGCCGAAGCCATGGCAATTTCTAAATTAGGTGTTTGACCTGTTCCTGAACATGCTAGTTGTACATTCATTGGTACATTTTCAGCACGTCCACTTACATCAAATGCAGTAATTGTAAAATCAGGTGAAGTTTGGATGTATCCATTATTTTGCAACCAATCATCGTTTATACTTACAGTAAAAGGCGCATCCGATTCATTCAATTGTGTGTAATATGGATTTCCAAAAGAACTTACTGGATAAATCGTTGTGACAGTTCCTGAATTTCCTGTTACATCATAAGGAACATTGTTCAAAAAAGTAGCCGATGGATTTAACAAGGAAATCACATTAAAAAAACCACAATCAGATGTGCTCGTTACTACACAGTTAAACGATTGCGTTGCTGCAACCTGTCCTCCTAAAGTTCCACTATAAACAGTAGTTACTGACACGTAATTTCCTGGTAGCGTGTAATCATGACTAAATTCATAACATCCTTGTGTATTGGGTGAACCGTAAACAATCATTGAATCTCTATATCCGTCTGCCCAATCGATTTTTATTTTTGCACCCGATTCTGGTTGAGATCCATAATTGACACAAGCGAGCATTCGTGTATGACAACCAATCCCTGGAACGTTCACATATTCCATATTTACGGAAACTGCTTGCGCGGTCGCTTGTTGCCAAAGACCTGCCAAAAGAAAGCCGATGAGTGAAATTTTTGTTTTCATATTTCTAAATAAAAAGTAATTTGAACTAAAATTGAATTAATCGTTCATTAGTTTTTTATAGACTCATTTAACGATTAATAGCTGCACCAAAAATGTAAAAGATTCCTTCTTACAGAGAAAAAATATTTAATTGAACTATTACCGAATCAAATTGAGATGTCCATTTACAACTCTGTATTCATCTGTTTCGGGTAACTTATATTGAATTGAATACGAATAAGTTCCAATTGGACATTTTTTAAAATTAAGATATCCATCCCATCCTTTACGAGCATCGAAAGTTTCAAATATTAATTCTCCCCAACGATTATAGATATCCATTTTGAAATTGGCAGGATCAAATCCTGAGGTGAAAATGGGTGTAAACAAATTATTGTATTCATCGCCATCAGGAGTAAAAGAGTTTGGAATATAAAAAATTACATCACCTTTTATTTGAATTGAAATTGTCGTGAAATCTGAACAACCAAATTCATTAGAAACTGTCAAGTTCACCAGATAATTCCCTTCAGAAAATGGATAAGTATGCTCAATACTACCACTATTATTTTCCAAAATAGTTCCTTCACCCAAATTCCAAATTGAGATAGATTGTCCTAAACTGTTATTCTGAAAAGTTACGAATGGTGAATCGGAAGTTAAAAAAAGTGGAGTTGCACTTACATTCGCAATTGGATTCGGATGAACGATAACAGCTGTTTGAACTGAATCTTTACAACCATTTAAATTTGTTCCAACAACTTGATAAGATGAAGTTTGGGATGGAGTAAAAACAAAAGTTGTTCCTGAACCAATTGGTGTCCAATTATAAGAATCAGCTCCTGAAACTGAAATAACAACACTTTCACCAGCACAAATTTCTTGATTGTCCGTTATTGTTAAAATTGGTTTTAAATTAACTACAACTTGAACTTCAGCAGAATCAATACAACCATTAACAGTAGAACCAAAAACTTCATAATTCTGAGTTGAAGTTGGGAAAATACTTTGTGTGGTAGTTGAATTATTGTGAAGTCCAAGTCCATGCCACGAATATGTATCAGCACCACTTGCTGTTAAAGTTAAATTCTCTCCTTCACAAAGCACAAGAGAACTTGCAAGCAGATTAACAATTGGATTTGGAAAAACAGTAATTGTAACCGAACCTGAATTTGTGCATCCAAATTGATTCACTGCATTTAAAGTTAAAGTAGTTGTTTGATTCGGTGATATTGTAATTGCACCATTTGGCAAATTTGGGTTTTGCTGTGAAACCCAACTATAAGTCGCACCATTTCCTGGATTCAAAAAAGCTGTTCCCCCATTACAAAATGAAGTATCCAAGTTTGGAATTAAAGGAGGCGATGAAATAATCAAATCTAAATTCACAATTGAATCACAACCATTAACAGATTGTAAGTTATTCGTGTAGGTTCCAGAAGCAGTTAAGGTTTGATTTCCAAATTGATAGCTACCACCATTGCAAATCGTTTGGGTTAAATTGGTTGTAAAAGTTGGATTGATTGTTACCACCACTTGATCCGTTGAAGGGCAAACACCTGGACTAGCAAGAAGAGTTGTAGTAACGGTGTAAGTTTGAGTGATTGGAGTTGTTCCAGTATTCTGAATCGTAGAAGTTGGATTTGCAATTGTTGTTGAACTCAAACCCGTTGCTGGGGACCAAGAGTATTGATAAGCCGAATTAGGATTGGAACCAATTGATGCTGTTTCGCCATTACAAACTACAGCATCACCACCAGCATTCGCAACAGCTTGTTCTGTGTAAATAATAATATTTTTAACAGAATGTTGATCATTTGCTCCACCTGTTGATGCTGTGAACCCCATATAGCCAGTGAAATTGATTGTAAAATTAGCAGTTAAATATTGCGTGTTATTGATAAATAAAGTAATCACACCATTGTTGTATGTGATGCGAACTCGTTTATAAGTGTTACCTCGAATAAAATTCAAATTTCCACCCGTATTATTCAATTTTACAATTCCAGCATTACATTCACCATATCCAACTCCATAATAAATTTGTAATTCGGGATTCGCTCCACATCCATTATCCCAAGTATCTAAAGCAACTTTTAGCCCGTTTGCTGAACCTGGAATTCCAAGACCACCACCATTTACAAATCCAGTTGGCGGAACATCTAAAAAACAAAAAGCCAAACCATCGGCAGCGTTTCCTCCCCAAATACGATAGTCAAATTCAACTGTCCATTTTGAACAAATTAAAGGATTGATAGGCGTTGCATAAAATATTCCTCCACTTTGTGTATTGGAATTATTGGTCAATCTAATTTCATCTTGAAAAGTATCAGTATCCCCTTGTGTATCTGTAACCATTGCATTTCCTGTCAAGTTCCAACCTGTAGTACTAATTGTTGGTGTCCCTCCAGGAAGTTGTGCAAAAACATTGGTTTGGGATTTCATTCCTTCAGAAAGAAAGAAAAATAAAAACAAAACTAAAAGACACTTATTCATTATTGATATGATTAATTATCAATGATTTATCTTCAAACCATTTGCTAAAATAATCCAAAATTTTGGATTTACAACATACTTAGTGTATATTTGACACAAACTAACACGCATGAGTCAGTCAAAAAACAAGCAAAAAAAACACACCGAAATATTTCAATCATTTAATATAATTGTTTTCGGAGGAGATGGCGATTTAGCTCTTAGAAAAATTTTTCCCGCTATTTTTCATCGTGAACAAGATGGTCAATTGTTATGTCCATACAACGTTGTAGCCATTACACGAAATAAACCTGAGGAAACAAAATTTTCAGAAGAACTCATTCGATTTTTGAAATTAACTGCTGAAGAAAACACGACCGAAGATTCAATTTTAGCATTTGCCAAAAAAGTAAAACTTATTCAAGCAGCAGATGCAACTGTAGAATTATATAAAGATTTAGCAAATTACTTAAATCAATTTCCAGATTACCAAAACATCTATTACTTCTCAACCCCCTCTTCTGCTTTTGGACCAATTGCTCAAACCTTAAAAGAAGCAGGTTTAGTAAATCAATCCAGTAAAGTCGTTCTTGAAAAACCACTTGGAAATAGTTTAGAATCGTCCAAGAAAATAAACAACGATATCACGAAAGCCTTCAATGAACATCAAATTTATCGCATCGACCATTATCTTGGAAAAGAGACGGTTCAAAACTTAATGGTATTGCGATTTGCCAATAATTTATTCGAACGCGCTTGGGATTCAGAACACATTGACAATATCCAAATCACTGTTTCTGAAAGTCTTGGCGTTGAAAAACGAGCTGCTTACTACGACAACAGTGGTGCATTATTGGATATGGTTCAAAATCATTTATTGCAACTTTTATGTTTGGTGGCAATGGAACCTCCACATACATTGGAAGCTGACGAAGTACGAAACGAAAAATTAAAAGTATTGCGTGCATTGCGTCCAATGAATAGAAAATCAGTGCAAACAGATTCTGTAAAAGGGCAATATACGCGTGGCGTTGTGAAAGGACAAGAAGTACAATCGTATTTGGAAGATATTGATAAATTTAATTCGAAAACAGAAACGTTTGTGGCATTGAAAACCTATGTCGATAACTGGCGTTGGAAAGACGTTCCTTTCTATTTAAGAACTGGTAAAAGAATGAGTAAACGCTATTCTGAAATTGTGATTAATTTCAAAGAAGTACGTCACAATATTTTTCCATCTAAAGAAAAACTGAACAGCAATAAATTAATTATTCGTTTGCAGCCTGAGGAGCGAATTGAATTGGTTCAAATGACTAAAATTCCTGGTCCAGGAGGATATCGTTACAAGCCAATCGCTTTAAAATTAGATTATTTAGATTCGTTTAAAGAGCGTTTTCCAGAAGCTTATGAGCGTTTAATAATTGATGTTATTCGCGGAAATCAAACACTATTTATGAGCCAAGATGAATTGATTACAGCTTGGACTTGGATTGAAAGTGTTACTAACAGTTGGAAGGCAAACAATCAAGCAAATATTCTGTACGAGGCCGGAACTTGGGGTCCAGGAGATTTAATTATGGACGAGGGAACTACTTGGATTACAAAAACGTGGAGAGAATGATAGTAGAATTTGAATCGAAAGAAAAAATGTTTGAATCCCTTTGCTCTAAAGTAATTGAGGATTTAAAGGAAGCTATTAAAACAAATGGAACTGCCACACTTTTAGTTTCGGGGGGATCTACACCAAAACCGCTTTTTCAGCTATTGAATCAATGTGAATTAGATTGGGAAAAAGTAATAGTTGGATTAGTTGACGAACGTTATGTGAACAATACCAGTGAATTTTCTAATGAAAATTTGGTAACTAACAACTTAGTAACCAATAAAGCTAAAAAAGCAACATTTGTTCCAATGGTTTTTAATTCGGAAGACGAAAATTTAAATCTTGAAATGGTAAAGAAAAGTTATAAAGTTTTTGAAAATCCGACGGTTGTTTTATTAGGAATGGGCGATGATGGACATACAGCTTCCATTTTCCCGAATGATGAAGCCTCCATTCTTGCCAATTCAACTCCAGAATTAATAGCGATTACAAATGCACCTAATCATCCGAAAAGACGAATTACGTGCTCAACTTTCTTAATTAAAAATGCGAAACATACTTATTTGTTGTTTACAGGTGACAACAAAAAAGTAATTTTAGAAGAAGCAAAAGATAAAAAATATCCGATTGGTGAATTTTTAGACACAATTGAAACAGTATATTTTACAAAATAAGAAATTATGAATCAAAGAATTATTGAAATAACGAATCGTATAATTGAACGAAGTAAAGTTACTCGTGATGAATATTTAGCTGATATGAAAGCAGCTAGCGAAGAAGGTGTGACACGTAAAAATCTACATTGTGGAAATTTAGCACACGCTTTTGCAGGTTGTTCATCACACGAAAAAAGTGAATTAGCTGAAAATGAAACTCCAAATCTTGGAATCATTACTGCATATAATGATATGCTTTCAGCACACAAAACATTCGAACATTATCCTGATAAAATAAGAGCTTTTGCTATTAAACATCAAGCTGTAGCGCAAGTTGCTGGTGGTGTTCCAGCAATGTGTGATGGAGTAACTCAAGGTCAAGTTGGAATGGAACTTTCTTTATTTAGCCGTGACGTAATTGCTCTTTCTGCAGTTGTTGGTTTAACCCATAATATGTTTGATGCAGGATTATATCTTGGAATTTGCGATAAAATTGTTCCTGGATTGATGATGGGTGCTTTGCGATTTGGACATTTACCTGCTGTTTTTGTACCCGGTGGACCAATGCCTTCAGGAATTAGCAATGATGAAAAAGCTCGAATTCGACAAGAATATGCCGAAGGGAAAATCGGACGTGCAGAATTATTAAAAGGCGAATCGGATTCATACCACTCTCCTGGAACTTGTACCTTTTATGGTACTGCAAACAGTAATCAAATGTTGATGGAAATGATGGGCTTGCAATTACCTGGTTCAAGTTTCGTAAATCCTGGGACAGAATTACGCGAACTTTTAACTGAAGAAGCTGTAAAAGTTGCTCGAAATAATTCATTAAAAGGTTTTGAATATTCTTTAGCAAATCAATTTGATGAAAAAACTGTTGTAAACGGAATCATTGGATTGTTAGCAACAGGAGGTTCAACTAATCATACCATCCATTTAATTGCAATTGCTCGTGCAGCCGGAATTATAATCAATTGGGAAGATATGTCAGATTTATCAGACGTTGTTCCTTTGTTGACACGAATGTATCCGAATGGAGCGGCGGACGTGAATCATTTTCACGCCTCTGGAGGAATGTCATTCGTGATTCGCACTTTATTGGAAAATGGGATTTTACACGAAGATGTTCGTACAATTTTAGGTCAAGGTTTAAAAGCCTACACCAAAGAGCCAAAAATTAAAAATCACGAATTGGTTTGGGAAGAAGGTGCAACTGAAAGTTTAAACACAAGTATCATTCGTCCAGTCAATGAACCTTTTTCTGCTGATGGAGGAATAAAAATACTTGTTGGAAATATTGGTCGTTCAGTGATTAAAACGGCTGCTGTTGCGCTTGAAAATAGAATTGTTGAAGCTCCAGCAATTGTTTTTGATGAGCAAATTGACTTGATTAACGCTTTTAAAAGTGGAGAGCTTGAAAAAGATTTTGTTGCAGTTCTACCTTTTCAAGGCCCAAAACAAAACGGTATGCCAGAATTACATCAGCTCACTCCTACCCTTTCAATTCTACAAAAAAGAGGATTTAATGTTGCCCTTGTAACGGATGGAAGAATGTCAGGAGCATCTGGAAAAGTTCCTGCTGCAATACACGTTGTTCCTGAAGCGAAAGACGGAGGTGCAATAGCTAAAATTCAAACGGGTGATCTAATTCGATTGGACGCAACGACTGGAACTTTGACCTGCTTGTCTCCAGATATGGAAACAAGAACAGCTCGTACGAAAAATGTACGTACGCAAGGTTTTGGAAGAGAATTATTTAACAACTTGCGCCATCAAGTTACTTCAAGTGAAGAAGGTGCATCATTTATTTTATAGTTATGGTACAAAACGGCATTGAAACAGTATTAAAAAATAATCCAGTTATTCCAGTAGCAACCATTCATAACGCTGAAGAATTGGAGTCAATTGTTTCAAAAATTCAAGCAGCGGATATAAATTGCATTGAAATCACTTTGCGTACAGAATATGCTTTAGAAGCAATCAAGCAATTAAAAAAGAGAGCTATTCCTGGTTTTTTTGTAGGTGTTGGAACGGTCATACGTCCTGAACAAGTCGAGCAAGTGAAAGCATTAGAGGTTGATTTCATCGTTTCTCCAGGTTTGACTGAGAAACTATCTGAAGCATTAGCCGTTTCTGGTATTCCCTATATTCCTGGTGTTTCAACAGTCAGTGAAATTATGTTAGGTATAGAGGAGAATTGTGCTTTTTTCAAGTTTTTCCCTGCCAATCTTTCAGGTGGAATTGATGCATTAAAAGCATTCGGACAACTATTTCCTACAGTTAAATTTTGTCCAACAGGTGGTATTACTGAAAGTACTTACAAAAGTTATTTGGCAGAGAAGAACATCATCTCGGTTGGTGGTTCTTGGATGATAAAATAGAAACCTTAAGTTTTTTTGACTTAGATAGGTATTTACTGAAATCCTGTAATTTATTTAGTTAAACCCTAAACTCAAATAGTTTGGGCTAAACAACTTTTTTAACTAATTAGTTTCTTCCTTTTAGTTGGCATGACGTCATCGTAAAGGTTTTATTAGAATACTTTCTTCTTTTTTTATCGATTTCAAACACCATAAACAGTAATTCCGACTGGTGATTGATTTTATTCAGTTCTTTTTTTATTCTAAAAACTTCGGTAGGAACGTGTAAAATTCATTTGTTTTTCTTAATAAATTTTAACTACAATCTGTTGATTCGAGTTAATTTAATGATGAAGAGAATCCCCGATTACTAATTTTAGTCTAAAAGTTTAGTCTTAAACAATGTTTTTTTGTAACTTAAGGTAAAAAAAGACAATGACAAAAGATGAATTAGGTAAATGGGGAGAGGATTTTGCTTGTAATTATTTAGTTCAAAATGGATTTTCTTTAATTGAAAGAAATGTTCGTTTTAAAAAATATGAAGTAGACATAATCGCCGAAAAAGAAGAAGAGTTAATTATTGTTGAGGTAAAAGCAAGGAATACCGCAGAAATTGGTGAACCATGGAGAGCGGTCACAAAATCTAAACAAAGACAAATAATTACTGTCGCTGATTACTATGTTCAGAAAAATCAGATTGATAAAAACGTTCGCTTCGATATTATTTCAATCGTGCACAATAGTTATAGAACAAACTTGGAGCATATACCTGGTGCATTTGATACGTTAAGGTAATTTAAAGAAGAGACAAAAAAAAGGCTGCCTTTTTCTAGACAGCCTCTTTTAAACAACTAGTTTATTTTAATTATTCAATAACTAATCTTTTGGTAACTTTAGTACCATCAATTGTAAGTTCAACAAGATAAATTCCAGATCTAAAAGTTGATGTATTTAATTTTTCAGACCAAGAACCAACTACAGAACCGTAGTTTTTTACAGCCATAACTTTACCAGATAAGTCCATCAATCTCATTTCAACAGTAGCTTGTTTTTCTAAAATCATACTAATTGTTGTATTTGAATTTGTTGGATTTGGGTATAATTGAACAGAAGCAATGGTATTTGTTAACTCATTGATACTATTTAAACCATCTAAATTCGTTGCTCTAACAATTCTTCTGCAGAAAAACCCTAAAGTTGAATCAATATAAGCCATAGATTTTGCCATGCTCATATCTGGGTTTTGTTGTAAACTAGAAACATGAGCTTGAGTTCCTTGAGATGCAGGTAAACCTAATGCAATTGCTGTATTTACAGTTGTTGTAGAATCCCAAAAGTCCCAAGGTGATGCCTCAAATGGATTTCCTGTCAAGAAAGGGAAAAGGTTGTCAACTGGTGCACCAATTTCTGTTCCACCGATGTCTGATAATCCTTCTGCATTTTGAGATGCGTTTCGAGCAGCAACAGTATAAGGATCGTTTCCAGCATTTATTGCATCAAAAACAGTATTGTTTCCTAAAAGATTAGCTTTTTTCAATACATCATAGCTTCCGCTGATGTCAGTTGTAACTACTCCGATTGATGCAATAGCTACGTCACCTGTTGTATAAGTTGCAACTGGATCTGTTGGACAGTGAACAGCAATTATAGGAACATCTCCAGCTTCTAACCAACTTAAGTCTCCCATTCCACCACCCATGCTACAAACCATATGGATATCATTCGAATAACCTAAATTAGTTTCGATATTAAATTCTCCACCAATGCCGTCCCAGTCTCCAATTACAGTTGTATCTACTAAAGGGTTTGCATTTGCATCTAAAAACTTAGGTAATTGCACTTCAGCTAATTTATCAATCGTTGAATAACCTAATGCAATCCAACCTCCTGAACCTTGTCCGCAAAGTATGATTCTTGAAGTATCAATTCCCCACTGATTACCGTTTTCGTAATCTTTTCTAAAGAAACGAACAGCGCTTTTGGTATCTTGAATAGCTCTATAAACAGCTTTCATTAAACTTCCTGCTCTATCAGCTTGTGTTGGTGCAGCTGGATTCCAACCTAAACGATACTCAAGATTTGCTACTGTATAACCTCTTTTGGCATAACTTTGACAAATTCTTGTAGTTGCAAAATCCTGACGAGCTCCTGTTGGATTACCATTGTAAATAATTGGTAGGAAAGTTCCTGTATGCAACATTATAATCAAAGGTCTTTCTGCTAAAGTATCATTTTCAGGTTCATACAAGTCAAAAACCAAAGCAGGTGCTTGTGGAATCGTACCCGTTTCAACATAAGGAACACCTTGTGAAGCAGCAATTACTGAGTTATTTACACTGTAAACAACATTGTTTTGAACAGTGAAATTTGTAAATACTTCATCGACATATCTTTGATTTTGCGAGAAAACCGAAGGTAGTGCAAGAAGCGATAAAAAAAGTGGTAAAATTGTTTTTTTCATATTTATGTTTTTTAATTGTTATTAAAATTAATCATATTTTGGATATTTCCAACGATTATTTACTATTTGTGTCAAATGCCAGTGAAATATAAACCATTCTTCCAACGTAAGGACCACCATAAACTTGTAACACTCTATTATTTAAAACATTAGAAGCTCCAAGTTTCACTGTCAATTTTGCCTTCTCTATTAACTTATTTACTTGCGCATCCAATAGACCATAGGAAGGAATGTTTCCTGTAAATTGTGGAGAACCTTCAGACAGGAAGCCTTGAATCCATTTGTAATTGATATTAAATCCTAAGCCATTAAATTTTTTAATCGCCAAGTCCTTTCCTTGAAATCCAAAATTGAATTTATTTTCTGGTGTATTGTATGCTGGAATTATAGGGTCTTCTGATGCTTTTCTTAATTCGTTCCATGAGTAATTACCATTAACTGCTAAATAATCATTAATGTAATAGTTCAATCCAATAGTGATTCCTTGTGTTGTAATTCTTTCCTTTGAGTTGGTAGCAATTCGATAAACATCCTGAATGATAAGTGTATTATTTGGCGTAACGAAAACATCGACACCATTAACAAATCCTATAAAATTGGTGTAACTATTAAAGTAATATCCAAGGTCAACAAATAACTTATTAAAGAACATTCCTTTATAACCCAATTCAAATGATTTCACACTTTCAGGTCTAATCGGATCTAAGTTAAAATAGTCTAATGTATCAATGTTCGGAATCAAAGTTGAATAACAATCTCTAATAGATTCAACAGTTACAAGCGAATCATACCCACTTATATTTCCAACCAATTTTGCTCTACCAACATTGTAATACATATATTGGTTAAGTAAAGTAGGATTGCGAATGGCAGACGTAACTGTTCCTTTTATTGTATGCTGTTTATTTGGTTGCCAAATTAAAGATGCAGCAGGTGAAGGTAAAAAGTCAAAGTTTTGATTTTTATCAACTCGAATACTTGCTCTAAAAATCAATTTATCATCTGCAAATTTTTTGTCCATACCAGCATAAAATCCAAACTCTCTATTAATAATTCGAACTCCGTTGGTATCGCTAAAAAGAGAACCACCCGACTTAGGTGTGTAAATTCTACCATTACCTCCAATCGTAAATTTAGCAAATGATGTATTAAATGTTTTCTCAGCATGCAAGTGATAAAGTGCTGATTTATCTACAATTCTCGACCCACCCTCTAAGAAAGAAGTTTTTGTAGTTATATCCGCCAATAAGGAATCAAAACGTTGAGTACCTGGTTCAAAATAATCTTGCATTTCCAAATTACTGAATTCACCATCTGCAAATTCTCTCGCTTCTTGGTGCCAAACAAACATTGAATCCTGATTAGCATCAATAACAGCATTAATGGCATCATAATCAGCAGGAGAACCAACAACAGGAGTCCATTGAACACTTGGGTCTAGAGCTCTAACACGGTCAGTGATTTGACTTGACCAATATTGACGGTATCTGTTTTGCCAATTAGCATCACTCGCAGCCGCATCTTGTAATAAAAAAGCAGTTAATACAGCATCGTAAGAATTTCCTGCGTCCTCATTTGTAGCATAGGCACGGATAAAAAAATCATCTTTTTTTTGAATTTCGATGCGATTTTGAAAAAACAAAATATCCTTCAAGCTAAATCTGTTATCACCTTGATAAACTGTTGTTCCCGTTCCAAAATTTGATGCAAAAATCATTTCTACTTTCGGTGTTAGCATAAAATGTAATGCCCCTGAAGCTTTTAAATTCTCAGTTTTGTAGTCAACGATATCTTTTTCCCAATAACCAGTTCTGTGCCAACGTCTCAAACCAGGAGTTTGCCAAACAGCACTTAAATCTAATGCATTATTTATATTTGGTGAAAGGTTTTCATCACCGTATCTATTAACGGCATCATATCCTCCAGGATTATTGATATCAGTATCAAGACCTTCCACAGAATTACTATTGCTTGCCTCCCAATCATTTGCACGCATGTAAGCTATATTAACTTTGTAAGCAAAAACATCTCTTCCTTTTTTAAATTTATAAGCTTTGGCATATCGAACAGCATATTCTGATAAAAAGCGTTCCCCTGCTTTTACACTTGCACTAAATCCTTGAAATTTAAACGGACTTTTCGTATTCATACTAATTACCCCATTAAAAGCATTTGGACCATAAAAAGCAGAACTTGCACCAGAAATTATGTCTACTTGCATAAGGTCAAGTTCAGAAGCTCCTAGAAAATTTCCTAATGAAAAACTTAGACCAGGTGAAGCATTATCTACTCCATCAATTAATTGTAACGTTCGAACAGGTGAAGTAGAATTAAAACCACGCGTATTTATTACTTTAAAACCAATACTGGCAGAAGTTAAATCAACTCCTTTCATGTGACTTAATCCTTCATAAAAATCCAAGGCTGGGGTTGCTTTAATTTCAGCTAATGACATTGTTTCAACAGACAGGGCTGAAACTTTCTCTTTTTCATTTGTAAATCCCTTGACACTTACTTCTCCAAGAACCTTAACGTTGTCAGGATTCATTCTAATAATGATACTATCATTTTGATTTTTTACAACTACATCAGCTTGCACGTAACCAAACATTGTACAAGTCAAGCTTATTGGAAAAGATGTACCAATATTTGAAATTGTAAATCGACCTTTATCGTCTGATATTGCGCCATTATTTGCTCCAACAACTTTAATTTTAACACTCTCTAAAGGTTTTTTAGAAAAATCATCATAAACTAAACCAGAAATTGAATTCTGAGAATGTAAATTTATTGTACAAAGTACAAAAAGTAAAAAAGAAGCTATTTTTTGTTTAGACACGGTAGAAAAAATTAGTTATAATTTGAGCTGTTTAGAATCAAAACTATTGATTTTTTGGGTGTAAACAAAATTAATGTTAAAAATTTCTATTTCAAAAAACTAAAATACTTCAGTTTTCCAGGTATAAATTTGCTGATATAAAAAAGGCTACCTCATTTGAAGTAGCCTTTTTGGGAATAAATTAATTTTTGATTAATTACTCAACCACTAATCTTTTGGTAACTTTCGTTCCATCAATTGTTAATTCAACTAGATAAATTCCTGCGCCGAAAGTTGAGGTATTAAGGTTAACTGACCAAGTTCCATTTAAAGAACCATAATTTTTAGCAGCCATAACTTTACCGGAAACATCTATCAATTTCATTTCAACTTGTGCTTCATTTTCTAAATTCAAACTTATAGTTGTATTAGAACTCGCTGGATTTGGGAAAATTTTAACTGCTGCATCTAACTGATTTGACAAAGGTTCATATAAACCAGCATTACTTCCATTTACAAAACCATTTGTAACAGCTTCAGCAATCGTTGCTTTTCCAGCATTGTCAATTCTTCCTGTTGGATCAATTAATAAACCAACTATATGCATTTCATTTGCTTCCCAAGTTGCAGGTAGTTCAAATGTAAAATTTAAAGTATGTGATTCACCCGTATTTACTGTCGCTGGGAAACTATTTGTGTAACCTGCAAAACTTGGAGCTATTGCTCTTGCCACGTGGTCATAAACCATTTGTGCTGCTGGTACTGGATTAGGTTTAGTTTCAAAACCACCCATAACTCCATTTCCACCACCTGCATAAGAATTTGATTGGTTGTATCCAGAACCCGTTCCTGTTACACCATCCTCTGTTAAAACACAAGCTAATTTGTAACTACTTGTTGCACTTGATGTAAAATTTGCAGTAACTGAAACATTTAACGTTCTTGAAGTTTCGTCCCAAAGTGCTCCATTGACAATTGTTGCTTTGGGAGCAACTTGTAAACGTTCAAAAAACTGAGGTCCCATTGCAGAAGGATCAACATCTATCCCTCTATCGACTAATGAACTAGGGTAACCAGAAATTAAATTTCCAAAAGCAGCATCGTATTCTGTAACAGTCATTGGATCACCATTATGAACGGCAATTCCAATCCAATAATCATCATATTTTTGAGTAAACAAATCCATATAAACAGATCCACGAGGACACCATTGACACCATGTTCCTGTTCCCTCTTCACTTACAACTAATTTACCTGGCGCAGGAACGATTGGATTGATTGCTTTTGTTAATGTATCATCTGAACCAATATCATCTGTTCCTCCATTTACATTTGTAACAATAGCTCTATACAATCCATTTCCAGGAATAAGTGTAATATTCGGTAAGGTTGCTTCATAGGTTGCTAAACTAGCAATATTCTGTCCTGTAACATTAGCTGTATAGGTTGCTCCATTGTATTCAAAATCAACATCAAAAGAATTGATTGCAGATGTACCACCATTTAAAACACGCACTTTTGGAGCAAATGTTTGACCAGAAATTTCACCAGTTGTGATGATTTGTGAAGTTAAAGCATTTAAAGTTGGCAAAGTATAAGTTTCGTGATCAAAACTTACATCATCCACATAAAATTGGCTATTTTGAATTGGAAAGTAATCCACAGATGCAACAGCATTAATACCATTTGTCCACGTTGAAATAAGTACATCATTCACATAAGCTTTCCAAACTTTAAGGGTAAGATTTGCAACGATTTTGAGATTAAACCAGGTTGCAGGAGTATAAGTTCCAACTGCTAAATCTGCTGTTGTACCATCGTCAATACGTATTTCTCCTCCATCCATATTTACATTTAAAGTATAAGTTGTACCTGCAGTTAAAGCTCCTTGAATATTGAAATATCCATTTTTGCCATTGTTGATATAAAAATTATTCTCCAGAGTAAATATTCCACTATTGTAAACTTGACCAAATTTCAAGAGTACATCTTGTGGTCCACCATTTGCCGCCGTGGAAGCAAAATAAATTGATTGAGCACCACTCAATGCTTGAAGATTATTTGTTTTCACATCTTCTGTGTTTCCTTCAGTTCCAGACCAAGTTGACCAATTTGTTGATTGAGGACCAATGTAAGAACCGAGTGCATAGCTTTCGAAATCATCTGAAAATAATTGTCCAAATGCAAAGTTGGTTGCAACTAGAACAGAGGCAAATAAAGTAAATTTTCTCATTTTACAATTTTAAGTTTTAAATAATTTAGAGAATGAAATTAACATTTTTTTTAAATAACTAAAAATCATTTATGAAAATTATTAAAAAAAGTAAAGAGCAAGGTTTTTTCAATTCCATTTGTTGATTTTGTTTTTGTTTGAACCTTTCAAACCCTTAAATGTTCTTAGTTTTGCATAGATGTTAGCAACAGACTCACAAACATTACAGGATTTAGAATTCAATGTCATCACAGAATGGTTGGAAAATTTCTGTATCGGTAAAACCGCACAATCAAAAATCAGAAAACTTGCTCCTACTAGTAATTTTAGCAAACTTGAATTTGAACTCAAACAATTAGATGAATTAAGACAAATTCGTGTTGTCAATGATACTTTACCTGCTATCGATTTTGAAGAATTGGAGAGTGAAATTAAGTTACTAACTATCGAGGATGCCGTAATTTCCATTGAAGGATTTCGTCGTATTTATCAAGCTTCTGACCTAATTAATCGTTTGCTGAAGTTTTTTGAAACTAGAAGTAATCGTTATCCTTTATTGGCAAAAATCCTTCAAGATTGCGAATACAACGATGAAATCAACAAGCGAATTGATGAAATTTTTGATCGTGCTGGGAATGTTAAAGATGATGCTTCACCGCAATTAGCAGAAATACGTCAACGGATTAAAGCGCTTCGCAACCAAATCAACCGAAATTTTGAACGCGAAATGCGTAAACTTTTGAAGGATAAAATTTTAGGAGACGTAACAGAAGGTTTTATCAGTGAACGACGCGTATTAACTGTAGTTTCTTCTTTTAAAAGAAAAGTACCAGGAAACGTACATGGATCAAGTAAAACGGGAAGTTTAACTTACGTTGAGCCATTGGTAAATGTTCCTTTAAATAATGAAATGGAATTTTTATTGGACGACGAGCGAAAAGAGATTCATCGCATTTTAAAACAACTTACGCGTTTAATTTCAGTTCACGCCCCGCTAATTACAGCTTATCAAAAATCACTGGTCATTTTTGATTTTGTAAATGCAAAATGTAAGCTGGCACTTGAAATGAAAGCTGTTTTACCAGGAATAAATCGTAAAGTTGATTTCGAATTAGTTGAAGCTTATCATCCGATATTAAGAAGAAACAATAGTTTAAATGGTAAAATAACCAAACCCCAGCGTATTGTAATGAATGGAAAAAACCGAATGTTGGTGATTTCTGGACCAAATGCTGGAGGAAAAAGTATTACCTTAAAAACCATTGGACTATTACAAATAATGTTGCAATCAGGACTTTTAATTCCTGTTAATGAAAACAGTAAAGTTTGTTTTTTCCAACAAATAATTTCAGACATAGGTGACAATCAATCCATTGAAAATGAATTGAGTACATATTCCTATCGCCTTCAACGAATGCATCACTTTTTGCAAGTTGCAAATTCTAGAACTTTACTTTTATTAGATGAATTTGGGACAGGTTCTGATCCTGAATTAGGTGGAGCTTTGGCTGAAGTTTTCTTTGAGGAAATTTACAATAAGTCGGCTTTTGGTGTGATTACAACTCATTATGGAAATATCAAACTAAAAGCAAACGTGCTGCAAAACGCAGTTAATGGATGTATGTTATTTGATTCAGATACTTTAAAGCCGAAATATGAATTTGCTATTGGTCAGCCCGGTAGTTCGTTTACATTTGAAGTAGCTAAAATGAATGGTATTCCAAATGAATTGATTGAAACAGCCAAAGGTTTATTGGACGACAAAAAAGTGAAGCTCGATCGTTTGTTAAATGACTTACAAAAAGAAAAAAATTACTTAGAGCGCTTAAACAAAGAACACTTAGAAGCTCAACGAACAGCAGAAGAAGCTAGATTATTTTTCACTGAGCGAAAAGAAAAATTAGATGAGCGTTTAAAGTCGCAACAACTTGTAAGTGAATCGAATAACAAACAGTTAATAGCAGGAAAAAAGATGCTTTCTTTCATTGAGAAATTCAATCTAAAATCTAGAAAGAAAGATGCAAACAATGCACTATTCGAAGAAATTAGGACTTTTCTTCGTCTTGAAAAATCAAAAACAGAACTTAAAATTCAACAAGAAAAACAAAAAGAATTAGAACTTAAGCAAACAAAATCTCCAAAGAAGATAAAAAAGCCTATTGTTGAAGAAGACATTTACCAGCAATCAAAAATCAAAATTGGTTCGACAGTTCAATTGATTGCTACTAAGCAGAAGGGAACAGTTGAATCAATGACAGGTCGAAATATTTCGGTGATTTTCGGAAATGCACGTTTAAAGGTAGAACTAGAAAAACTACAACTAATTAAAGAATAGATGAATTAATTTGGTTTCAATGGATTTACTATTTTTAGGTATCGATATTGAAAAAAATGAAAGCAGCACAAGAACATAATGAGCGTATTGCCAAACTGACATTTGCTACTATTTATCCTTTATACCTAGCTAAAATTCAGAAAAAAGGAAGAACTGAAGAAGAATTGATTGAAGTTATTAAATGGTTAACCAATTTTAATCAAAATGAGATTTCGGCACAAATTGATGCAAAAAATACGTTTGAAATTTTCTTTGAAAAAGCTAAAATAAATCCAAATGCCAAGTTGATTACTGGGCTAATTTGTGGTTATCGAGTGGAGGAAATTGAAAATCAATTGACACAAAAAATTCGTTACCTCGATAAATTAGTCGATGAATTAGCAAAAGGCAAAAAAATGGAATAGATACTTCGCGGCTCAGATATTTCTAAAATCTATTCGCAAAACCAATAAATGAATGAACGAAACTATCCAGTTTTTTTTCAAAACTAGGATTTATAATTTCTCCTTCATTATTCAATTGTTCCTCAACATCTCCAACTGTCAACATTTGTGGTTGAGGATAAGCTTGAATAGCTAAAATCAACTGTTGCAAACTCATCGCAGCTCTAATTCCTCCTAACGCACCGGTTGAAACAGAAGCAACGGCAATCGGTTTTCCTGCAAATTCAGGTCGACCAAAAGTATCAATGAAATTTTTCAATGAAGATGAAATTCCACCATTGTATTCTGGAGTAACGAAGATATAACCAGTTGAACTTAATAATTCATTAGAAATTTTAATTAATTTTTCTGGTTTTTCAGGTAAAAAACTAAGACGCTCTTCAAAAGGAGGAAGCCCTAACTCTTTTAAATCAATTATTGAACTGTCAATACCTAATGTTAGTAGTTTTTTATTCAAAGCCAATGCTACTCTGTGACTTGTTCGTCCTATTCGAGTACTTCCTGAAATAATTTGAATTTTCATTTTTGTAAATATTTTTAAACTTAATTAATAGAATAGTTTATAATTCAGGGAATGGAATAAGTTCCAATGTCTGAATATTATCTGATTCTGTTGTAGGATAAAGTACTAATCTATTCTCATAAGAAAATTCAAAAGAAAAATCCCAACTTTCTGATGGAAATTCAATTGTTAAATAGCCATTTTCATTGTCAATAGAATAGGTGCCAATTTTACCCTTTTGTTCACTTATATCCTTTAAATTTCCTTTTAACACTTTTCCTGAGAGATAGAAAATCAGAAACTCTCCGCCTAAATCAAGATTCTCTTCAACTATAACATCTCCATTTCTTACTTTTTGCAGCATCCATACCTTACTATTCCCGTCACAGAAAGCGTAACTAAAATCAATCTTTTCTGTTGGGACACCAGTTGCACAAGAACTTAAAAGTAATCCTACGAAAAAGAATAGTTTATTAAAATACAAGTTTATTTTCATTCAATATTTTCTCAACTTCAATGGATACAGAATCGGCTTTTTCGGGTTTTAATTTAGCATCATTTATCGCTTCACAATTCACATAGACATAGCGACCACTTTTCCATGTATAAAGACAATTGTAAAAATATTTTTGATTTTCGTAACGTTCAAAAAAACGAACTACAATATCATCGTAATTTCCTGCCACAACTCTTCTTTCAATAATATACCCTACAAAGCCATTGGTTTTTACTAACTGCCCATTTTCGCGCTCAAAAATTAAAAGACGTCTAACTGGAAAAGTATTTACCCCAGCTCTCACTAAAAGCATAAAACCATCCTTCAATTCTTTGGATTTATTCAATTTAAAAAAACGAAAAAATCGCGGCGAACAAGAAGGATTGTCTAAATTTTTATCATCTCCTTGCGTTGAATCACAAATTCCAATTTCCTTTAGTAACTTAATTTCTTCATTACTTGAAAATTTATTGAGATTAAAGTCTGTACTTATTTGCTCTACTTTTAAGACCTTCTTCTTATCGTCTTCAATAATTTCCTTTGGTTTCTCATTTGAAGAAAATTTCCAGACTAACAAACTACAGACAAAAACGACAAGAGCAATCCAAGCGATTCTTTTTAAATTCATATTTAAGTTTATTGTATAATGAAAAAATTAAGAAAAGATACGAGATGAAAAATCATAGGATTCTTGAAATGCTTTATTATCAATTGGAGTTAAAATTGATCTTTCATCAAACCAAGCAAGTAAAGCCTCTGTCGGCAGATTTCCTGTTAAATCGTCCTTTGCCATTGGACAACCTCCAAAACCTTTAACAGCGCTATCAAATCTTCTACAACCTGCTTCATAAGCTGCTTTTATTAACTTGTTGGTTGTTTCTGGGCGTGTATGAAAATGTGCACCAAACTCAACTTCTTTTAATTCGGTTTGCAACACTTTAAACAAATCTGTGACATCTTCTTCTTTAGCAATTCCAATAGTATCTGAAAGCGCTAAAATTTCAATTCCTAAATCTTCACTCAAAACCTTTGACCATTTTAAAACGATTTCTGGATTCCAAATTTCATCATACGGATTTCCAAAACCCATTGATAAATAAACCACCAACTTTTTATTCTTAGCTAAAACTTGATTTTGAATTTGCTCAACACGTGCTAAAGACTCTTGAATTGTAGCGTTTGTGTTTCTCATTTGAAAAACTTCAGATACTGAAAAAGGATAACCTAAATAATCAATTTCAGAAAATTGAAGCGCATCCTCTGCCCCACGTTCATTCGCAACAATAGCTAATAATTTAGAGTTTCCAGATAAATCCAAACCTTTTAAAACCTCAGCTGTATCTCGCATTTGAGGAATTGCCTTAGGGGAAACAAAACTCCCGAAATCAATGGTGTCAAAACCACATTTCAACAATTTGTTAATGTATTCAGTTTTCAGCTCAGTAGGAACAAAATCTTTCATTCCTTGCATTGCATCTCTAGGACATTCGATTAATTTAAGCATTCTTAAAGATTTTCTTGTAGTATTTGTTGATTGATCTTTTTTATTAGGCTTGGTCCTTCGTATATGAAACCTGTATAGATTTGAATTAAAGAAGCACCAGCTTTTAACTTTTCTATTGCGTCTTCAGCAGAATGAATTCCGCCTACTCCTATAATTGGAAAAGCAGCATTAGACTTTTCGTGTAAATAGCGAATTACCTCGTTTGAACGTTTCGTTAATGGTTTACCTGAAATTCCTCCTGCTCCAAGTTTTTCAACATCCGTTTTTGGAGTAATGAGTTTTTCTCTATCAATTGTTGTATTGGTTGCTATTACACCATCAGTTTTTGTTGAAGTAATAATTTCAATTACATCATCTAATTGTTCATCGGTCAAATCGGGTGCAATTTTCAGTAAGATTGGCTTAGGATTCGTTTTTTTTGAATTAGCATTTTTTAATTCTGAAAGCAAATTCATAAGCGGCTCTTTGTCTTGTAATGCACGAAGATTTGGCGTGTTTGGAGAGGACACATTGACAACAAAATAATCTACATAAGGAAACAATTTTTCAAAGGCTATTAAATAATCATTAGTTGCCTCTTCGTTTGGAGTTACTTTATTTTTACCAATATTGCCACCAATAATTAAATCTTTGTGTTTTCTATCTTTTAGTTGTTCAATTGCGATTTCAACCCCATCGTTATTAAATCCCATTCTATTCAATATAGCTCTATCTGATTTTAAACGAAACAATCTTGGTTTATCATTGCCGGCTTGACCTTTGGGAGTGAGTGTTCCAATTTCAATAAATCCAAATCCACAATATGCAAGATCATTAAACATCGTTGCATTTTTATCGAAACCAGCAGCTAGCCCAACTGGATTTTTAAAAGTTAAACCGAAAAGTTTTCTCTCTAATTTTTCATCATTAACAATAAACAAACGTGTGAAAATTTTCTTTGCAAAAGGTAATTTTAGAATCTTATTCAATGAAGATGTAGTAAAATAGTGAACTTTTTCTGCATCGAATAAAAACAATAAGGAACGGAGAATAGAATACATATTCAAAGGTAAAAAAAAAGCGAGACTAGTGTCTCGCTTCTTATTCAATATTTTAAAATCTTAAACTCTGAATTTACCAGTTGATTTAAGATTATATTTTTTTCTTTGTTTACCGTAGTCTTTGTAAGTAATATTTTTAGAAACAAAAACGTTCAAATGATAGTAAGCATCTTTTTGATTTGGATCACCTCTTTTTTCTCCAGGTGCGAATGAAGGATTTCCAGCCGCAGGGTTTGAAAAATATATAGCTTCTGGTGAACTTAAATCAGCTGGGTTTGCATAAGTAGTACTAACGTCATCGATATAATCAGAGAAAGTTTTTACGTAAGAAACTTCAATACCCATTCTCCACATATTGTTAATACCCCATCTAAATCCAACACCAACAGGCATTGTGAAAGTTAGAGGACTGTATGATTTTGCTTGACCTTCAGTTTTCAATGGACGTAAAGCAACCCAATCACCGTCAACATTTTGTGCTTTAGGATTAAAATATAATAAACCAATTCCGCCAAAACCATATAATTGTTGGCTTCTGTTTTTCTTAGAATAGTTTCCTGGTAAATTAAATGTTGACCCAAATTTTTCGTTTGCGTAAACAATAAATTCTAAACGTTGAGAAACTTCAATACATAAACTTTTAAATTGAAGACTTCTAGCATTTCTTATTGGCTCTTCTGAATGTTTATCGTCACCTCTTAAACCGAAAACTGAAAGACTAGATGTTGTTGCAAACATAGGAGCAAAACGATATCTAAATCCAATAAATCCAGCCATACTAGTTGAGGGCCAGTCGATATCTTTTAAAGAATAATCTCGTCCTACCCCATAACTTCCACCTAGGTCACCGTTGAATTGAGTAGCTCCTAAGCCAAACAATACCTCTTTTTTGTGTAAAGACCAGTTCCTCTGCGTATTAAAATTGGCATGTTGAGCGTAGATAAATCCTGCTGGGATGAAAACTAATAGTAGTAAATATTTAAGGTTTTTCATAGCAATAGTAATTTCTTTAAGTATTGGAAACAAAATTAGTGAAAATATTTTTAATCAAGCAACATAACTTGCCACTATAAAAATAAGTTTTACTTACTAAATTGTTAATTAAAGAAAAATTGATAGAATTGATATAAGAAAACTTGCTAAACCAACAACACCATAATACCAAGGAATTACCTTTTTCGTTTCATTACGGGTAGCTTCTTTTAAAATAGATTCAAAGTTTTGTCTATTATTAATTTCCTCAGAAGTTGGTTTCGCTCTATCTACTAAAATTTTAATCATAATTTATGCTTTTGTTTTATTAAAAATTTCTTTCAATTTGACAAGCGCTCTAAAAGTTTTCACCTTTGCATTATTTTCAGTTAATCCAACAATTTCTCCGATTTCTTTGAAAGATCTTTTTTCAAAAAAACGCATTTCAATTAGTTGTAATTGATGGTCTTTCAATAATTTAAGTGAATTTAAAAGAGTAGTTCTTTGTTCTTCACTAAAATCTTCATTTAACTCATCAATAAACTGAACAATCGTTACAGAATCCAAACTCACGGTTCTTTGAGCTTTTTTATCTCTAAAAGATTGATATAACTCACTTTTAGCGATTCGAAACAACCAAGAAGAGAAAGGAACACCTCTAAATTCATACCTTGGTAAACTTGCCAAAGCTTTTACAAATACACTTGAAGTGATATCGTAAGCTGCCTCTTCTTCATCTACTCTTTTATAAACATACCTAAAAATTGCTTCATGGTATTTTTTGTAAAGAGGTGCGAATTGACGAGGATCTTTCTTCGCGATTTCAATTTGACGCAATTCATCTTCTAGACGAAAGGCGTTTTGGTGATACAATAAGTTCACTGCCATTGTTTTTGGTTTTATCTAGTTTGACTTGGAGATTCGTAAGGCTTGCAGTCCCTACTTAAACCCAATAACGCAACACTTAACAAAACGTAACAAAAAAAAATAAAATTTTTAGAAACTCATTCGTAATTGAACTACAAAATCAGACTTTCTGCTACCCTTAATCTCCTCAGCACCAGAACTTATGGTAGATCGATTATTATATAAAAATTCACCATATCTTACCCATAAATCAAAATGGCGAGCAAAGGAATAACGCACTAAAATGTAAGCTCTAGAACCTTGATAATAGTAAGCAGGAACAGCAAAAACATACAATGCGTTGTTTTCAAAAGAATACATACGTGTGTCGTATGAATCGGTATCAAATAAAGCATAGCGCAAAGCAATATCTAAAGGAAAACTTTTCGGACGAAATACAAAATCCTGAGTAAACATAATTCCGTCCTCGGGTTTATTGCTTTTTCTATTCAAAGTAACATATTCAATTCTACTTTTTAATGTGAAAAATTCATTTACTGTGTAGGAAAGATTAAAACGATAATTTCTTTGAAGCACATCCTCAATTTCAGTCACTGTTCCATCTGAATCACGGCTATTTCGTTGCCTTACTTGTTGTCTAAATCTACCATAAATCTCAAAGATTTTATTAGGCTTGTAAACTGGCTGAATCAAAAATTCATGTCCAAAAGATGGCGCATCCACTAAATATCTCATCCACGGAAACTGAAATATATCAGCATATCCATTCAATGACCACTTCGAATTTAATTTAAGTTTTAAACCTGCATAAAGTCCTTTTTCATTTTGAGTATTTCCACCTTCTGAAAATCCTGCATTGTAAAAAGTGTTATAAGCTCGATCATAATTTCTGTAAAGAATACCAATACTAGCCCTCGAATCTAAAGAAATTAATGCACCATGAACCATGGCCAAACCTCCCATTTTTTGATTTTGGTAATTGTTGTAATTTCTTGAAACTTCACCAAAGAAATTAATGTTCTTTAAAACATAACTGTAATCAAAACTTCCCGAAACCATTGACCTACCTCTGAAATCAAATTGATTATGATACCGAATATCTTTTACGAAGTCTTTATCATAACCTTGATAAACAAATGTTCCTCCAAGTTTCAGTCCTCCAAAAGCGTAACGTAAATTCGCTCCAGCAATTGATTCTGTGAGTCCATTCATCTTAGCAATTTCCCGATTCGTTCGATGTAAACCAGATACATCTATTGTTGAAATAAATTCTAAATCTTCTAAAGTTGAATCTTCAATAACAGCAGCATCTACCTTTTTTCGAGACGCAAACAACAACAAATCAAAATTACCATAAGATAAGTCAATAGCTGCTCCTCTTAAAAAACGAGCCTCATCAACAGAGGTATAAGCTTTCAGAGGATTGGCTGTTCGTTTCATTGTTGCAATGTCAGCTGTTTTTCCAAAAGCATAACTCGACCAAATATTTAAACCTTGACCAACTTGAACTTGATAATCTCCAACCACAGCTGCACTTATGTATTTTCCACCTTTAAAAAATGCGTGAGCAGAATAAAAATCAAATCCATTTTTTTGTGAACCTTTAAAAAACTGTTCTCCCGGATCTTTTTCACCTGTAAATCCAACACTTATATTTGATTTATAGGTGTATCTAAATCGTGTATAATATCGATCTGAATTTCCGTAATAATAATTGTTTGAGTTTTGTAATAAAGAATCGGAAACCTTTTGATAGCCTTGTTTTTGCTGAAATGTTGGTTGGTAACGAAGAAACAATTCGAATTTCCCTTCCTTCATTGCTTCTTTAAAAGTTATGTGAAGATTATCAAGTTTATCATCTACTCTTACAAACGGGAGAACTAATTGAATCGTTGTTAAATCCCAGTATTTTAAACTTTGCAATTCGTAAATAGTAATGTACTTTCCAAACGCTTTACGGTGTAATAAAAGATCATTAATTTGAACTTGAGTTAACAAATATAACTGCTCCAAATCCTCTCCATTTGTTGCATTTAAGTTAATTTTGTTCTCGTAGAAATAATCTAATTGCTCAATAATGTTGGTTAAATCAATTTCTTCTGCTTGTAGTTGTTCTGAAATAAATTCAATGCGTTGTTGAATAATCTCCGCCTTATCTTGTCCGAAAACAATACCAATAGTTAATAAGAAAAAAACAGCAACTAAAACTTTCATTATTTCAACTGCATTGTAAATGAAAAATGCGGAGACCAACCCAGCACTTGATGATAAGCTGAACCTAAATCTAACTTATATTTTCCGGAAAAAGCATATCCTAAACCAAAACTAAATTCAATTGGTGCAGTTGCAAATCCTCCTCTAACATAAAAATTGTCTAAAGGCAAGTATTCAATACCTGTTTTGAAACGAATGCTGTAATCAACATTTTTTTCTGCCTCGGCAAGAAAAAGTACTTTTTCAGAAACAGAAAATTTTGTTCCGAGTCGCATAATAGTTGAATACCTATCCTCTGCAAATTCTGAAAGCCGATTTCTTGTGATATTAAATACACTAAACGCAAGCGACCACTTTTCATTGATTTTCGCCAATGCTCCTACTTCAGCAGTTACCGTATGATGATTTCCATAAGCTGGATTTATTCGAACAAAATGATGGTTTAACTGCACACCAATAGATAAAAACTCCGCCAATTTCATTGAATAGCCAAGACCATTTCTATACGTTCTGAATTGATTATAACCAAATGATTGTGAACCAATTGAAACTACACCTGACTTTAATGGAATTGCAACAACCAAGCCTTGAGATTGCAACTCTTTCATTAAAAAACGATTTTCATAAGAAACACCGAATTCTATTTTTTTCAAGTTGGAAAGCGCTGCAGGATTGTGATGATAAGCCCAAACATCTTCTAAAGCTACCGTTGCATTCGATAAAGACATCGAACGACTTCCCATTGGTTGCCAACCTTGAGCTACACTTAAATAACTAAAAGCAAAACTGACAATGAATAGATATAATTTTCTCATTTCTTAATTAATCGCTTGAATTTTTTACAATAATCAGATTCGTAAATTTTATAATCTACAAAGTACCAATTTTTACCATTATCCTCACTTACAGCGTACAAACGAATTCGATTGGGTGCTTTTTCAAAAGTTTCCTTATTAACCAAAGCTACTTTTATCTCAATGTGTAAAATCTCTCCTTTTATTTTTGATTTTCCGATTATAGCGTCTGTCCAGATGTGATGCTTCGGTTCTAAATAAGCTTTGAGTTTTTCATCACTTTCTTCTTTTAATTCACGTAAAATTAAAGGATGTGTTGCAGCTGCGATTGACAACTTTAATTCTCTATTGACACTGAATAAATACTTGATTATTGATTTGTTCAAATTTCGTTCTTGCTCCGCATTTAAGGAACAAGATGCAATTGAAAAAAAAATGAAAAGCAGTGGTAAACCAATTCGCATATACAAGCCCGAAAATAAAGAATATTTAGATGAAAACCATTTTTTCAACTATTAATTTTAGTTTAACAGACTGTTAGAATAAAAAATGCTAGAATAAATGTTTTTCCGCGTGATAAGATGAACGCACAAGCGGTCCACTCTCCACATAACGAAAGCCCATTTTTAAACCTTCTTCTTTGTAAAAATCAAATTGTTCTGGTGTAATAAATTCCGCAACTGGAAGATGTTTTAATGTTGGTTGTAAATACTGACCTAAGGTTAATATATCAACTCCAACTGCTACTAAATCTTGCATTGTTTCTAAAACTTCGGCAGGCGTTTCACCCAAACCAAGCATCACTCCAGATTTAGTTCGCATTCCTCCTTTTTTCAAACGGAATAAAACTTCTAAACTTCGGTCGTATTTCGCTTGAATACGCACTTGCTTTGTCAATCTTCTTACTGTTTCTAAATTATGAGAAACTATTTCAGGTGCAACATCGATAATCACTTGCAAATTTTCCCATTTTCCCGCGAAATCTGGAATTAAGGTTTCCATTGTAGTTTGAGGTGATTGTTGGCGAATAGCACGAACTGTTTGTGCCCAAATCTCTGAACCACCATCTTTCAAATCATCACGGTCAACTGAAGTAATTACCGCGTGCTTAACACCCATAATTTTTACACTGTTAGCAACACGTCCAGGTTCGTAGATGTCAACTTCTTCCGGTTTTCCAGTTTTTACCGCACAAAAACCACAAGAACGTGTACAAATATTTCCTAAAATCATAAAAGTTGCTGTGCCTTCACCCCAACATTCACCCATATTCGGACAACTTCCGCTTTCGCAAATTGTATGTAACTTATGTTCATCCACCAATCCACGCACTTTTTTATAATTCTCCCCTGTTGGTAATTTAACGCGGAGCCACTTTGGTTTCTTTATTTTAGCTGTAATTGTTTCGTTTTCCATTTTTAGTCTTTCAATCAATGAAAATATTAAAATTTAGGTACAATTTGTTGAATTCGTTCTTCCAATTCTTGACGCATTATCACCAATTCATCGGTATTAAATCGCTTTATTTTTGACATTCTAACAAATTCATTGATTTTTAGTTTAGCACTTACAAAACTAAGCCAAAACAGACTAATTATTACGAAATAAATTAATCCAATCCAAAAGGGTTGATTTAGGTAATTTGTCAAAACCGCGACAATTGGAACATTGAACAAACTTAGGATAAACATTCCAAGTACCATTTTGGTTGAACCCCAAAAAACAGAACGTTTAAATTTCTTTTCAACGAAATTCTTAACGAAACGATAAGGCAAATAACAATGTATAGCGCCTAAAGTTGCAAAAGGGAAAAGTGCAATAATTGCCATCAAATTCAAAAAGCTATTGTATGAATTATCTTTTTTTGCTTTTAAATCACAATCGAGAATTTCAGATTTTTTTAATCGCTCAAAATAAGTTGATAATTGTGACTTCAAACTTTCAATCTCAACTGGTATCGTTTCACTAAAAGTATTCAACCAATTAGCTAGGTTTTGAGAATACTTCCATCTTTGTTCTAATGAAAGTGATTTGTCATAAGTCAAGTAATTCATTCCTTTACCTGAAATAATCATTATTTGCTCATGAAATTCACTCCATTCTTCGCGTTCAATATGCGTGATTTGAGCTTTCATCAACACCTCAACTTTGGCTGTTAAATCAGCTATAACTTGATAAGAATTTGCCTCATATTCAACTCGATAGTCGTTCAAACAAATTGGATCTGAGTTTGAAATCAAAAGTTCACTTCGCATGGCATTTGGATACGTATAATTGCAACCAAGAGCGGATATATATACTTTTTCTTTCCAATTGGAGGCTTCAAGGGCTATAAAACCAATTCTTACCGCGCCTTTTTTTATTGGTTTAAGTCTTCTAATAAAAACATCGTCCGTCAAACCTTCTGGATAAATCAATAAATTTTTTTTTGCGGCTAAAGCATCTGTACATTTTTGAAAAACCTCAGCATTTTTTTCCTTTGTATCAACTCCATCTTGCTGACGATAAATGGGTAACATGTGAAAAGCCCAAAGAAATGGTTTAGAAAATGTTGTAAACACATCTGAACGTGTCATGAAATAAAGCACAGCTCTATTATTTGTTGCTACAACCAATGGATCCATAAAAGATGCAGCATGATTTCCAGCATAAATTGTTCTATTAAAAATTGTTTTTGGTTTATTTATCGAAACAATTCTTCTATAAAAAAGAAAAACTGCGAGACACATAAAAGGATAGAGTAGGATATATAAAATACGCATGAATGCGAAATTAGTAAAAATCGCTTGGTCTGTTTTAACAATCGTACTACTAATAACTTTTTTTAGAATCTATTTTGTGATGAATTAGAAAAATTAAATTCGTTCAATAATCGAAAAGTATGAAAAACGTAGGCTTGTTTTGTGGTGGTTTATCCTCTGAATTTGATATTTCAATTAAAAGTGCGAATACAATCAAAGCACATTTTCCAAGTTCTTTTGTCGTTTATAAAATAATTGTGAGAGAATCAATTTGGGAAGTAGAAACAGAAACGGGTAAGACTCCTTTTGATTTAAATCAGTTTTCATTTCAAGAAAATGGACAAGAAGTAAAAATTGATTTAGGCCTTGTTTATATTCACGGTAACCCAGGGGAAAATGGAAAAATTCAAGCGCTGCTTGATATAAAAAAAATACCTTATCTTAATTCTAGCGTTTTAGCTTCTTCCCTTTCGTTTGATAAATGGTATTGCAATCAATTCTTGAAATCATTTGGAATTCCAGTTGCGAAATCATTGTTTTTAAGTTCAATTAATCAGTTTTCAAACGAACAAATCGTCGAAACGCTAGGTTTACCCGTTTTTGTTAAACCTTCTGATTCTGGCTCAAGTTATGGCATTTCAAAAGTGAAAGAAATAACCCAATTAAGTACTGCTTTAGCAACTGCATTTAAAGAAGGTCAAACGGTTGTGATAGAATCTTTTTTAGACGGAACAGAAGTAACATGTGGTGTTTATAGAACCAAAAATGGATTACACGCTTTACCGTTAACTGAAATTTGTTCTGAAAATGAATTCTTTGATTATGAAGCGAAATACAACGGAAAATCACAAGAAATTACACCAGCTCGCGTTGACGATGAATTGAAAGCCAAAGTTCAAGCACAAGCAAAAAATGTTTATCAATTGCTTCAATTAAAATCTATCGCACGTATTGATTTTATGGTTGTTAATGGTATTCCTCATGTCATTGAAGTCAATACAACGCCTGGATTTTCGCCTGCAAGTATTGTTCCTCAAATGATTCAAGCAGATAATAATACTATCACTAATTTTTGGCAAGAAATTTTGGAGGTAGAATTTTTGGGTAATTGAAAGTGATACTAAGTCTAAAAATTCAAAATCAATTTCACACATAAATTTCTTCCAATACTGAAAATTCCACGTTGATTATTTGGCGTTTGCTGGTAATTCTCAAAATACTTCAAACGACTCAAATGGGATTGAAAAGCAGTATCAAATAGATTATTAGCTTGAAATTGAAATTGTGCTGTTTTGGATTTCAAATACTTAAAATCTATTCCGAGTTGAAAGTTAAAAAGTGAATATGCATTTGTTGCAGTTTCTGAATTGTTTTCGGCTAAATAGCGATTTTGTCTTGCATTAAATTCATATTCAAAGACAGGTCGAATAGACTGAATAAAAGCGTTTTTAAATTCAAACGAGTAAGCTGTATTTAAAAGTAAACGCGCTGGTGGAATCAACGATAAATACTCGCCTTGAATTCCTTGATTACGGTATTTTTCTTCGCGATTAAATCCATAGACACAGCTAAAACTTCCATTGACAGTTAGACCTTTTAACTTTTCAGGATGAAAAGTGAGCCACGTTTCAAAACCATATAAGTGTGCTTTAGCTTGTTTGTATTGGTAGGTTCGATTTCCTTGCGCATCGACTAAAGGTTGATTATTAGAATCTGCAACCAAGGCTAAATAAATGAAATTCTGAATGTTATTATTGAAAACACTAATTTCTCCCGAAAAATTTTTAGAGTTGAAAAGTAAAGCTATATCTTCTTGCAATGAAAACTCAGAAACAAAATTTCGGTTGCCTAAATAGATTAAACGCGCACCAGGATCTAAACCATTAGATGCAATTTCAGTAATGTTTGGTGCACGAAATCCACGACCAACATTTGCTTTGACTGTCCAGCTTTGATTGATAAAATAAGAAAGTCCAATACTGGCAGAAAGACCTTGAAACATTTTAGAATAGCTTGGAAATTGCAAAGTTGCACCTGAAGTATCAAGTCCAGTAACTTGCGAATCAAAACCAGTAAGCGAATCACTTTGGATGTAGAAATTGTCAATGGTAATCGTACGAATATCATTGCGAATACCACCACAAACTGAAAATTTGTTCTTTTTCCATTTGGAATACACAAAAACTCCACCGTCAAAAAGTTGATAATTCGGAATTGTAAAACTTGTCGCAGCTTGGTTTTCGTTGAATTGATAAACACCATTCATTCCCAAAAAGGTTTCTACATTTTTAACAACTGGAAAACTATATTTCAGATGATAATTCGCAGTATTTAATCGCAAAGAAAGTCCTGCCAAATCAGGTGTTTCAGGTTGATTGAATTCCTTTCTTCGATTTTGTTGAAAGCCTAATGAATAATCAAAACTTCCTTTTTTCAGTTTAAAATCGCCAAGTGAATACACTCTAAAGTGCTGAATATGTTGATGAATAGGCGCAATTTTATAAGAATTCAAATCTTCCTCAGAAACAATTGGTCGCAACTCCAAAATATCTGAAGCGCCATTGAAAATTTGTTGTGTAAATTGACGGGTTAATGAATCTCTACTTCCATCAGGAATTCCTTGTCGATTGTCGTAAAAGCTCGCATTTAAACTAATGATTGTTTTTTCAGTTGTGTAGCCAAGAACCGAAGAAATATTTTTCTCGTTGAAATTGGTATTATACACTTTTCCATCGATTGCATTTTGATAATTACTTGCCAAACGCCAAGAGCTACGAAACGCAAATGACCAACTATTTTTCACAATGCTCCATCTCAATCCATTTCCAATCAACAAGTTATTACTTTGAAATTCAGAAATATAGCGCCCTTCTACTCCATTCTTTAACTTGGGTTTATATGGAAAAAGACTCACCACTCCAGCCAATGCATCCGTTCCATACATCAAACTCGCTGGTCCTTTAATCACTTCTGCATTTTGAATATCATAAGCATCTACTTCAATACCGTGCTCGTCGCCCCATTGTTGCCCTTCTTGACGAATTCCATCATACAAAGTTAAAACGCGATTGTAGCCCAAACCTCTTATGAAAGGCTTAGAAACATTTGGCCCAGATTTTACGCTGGTGAGTCCAGGTGTGTTTTTCGATAAAACATCAATGATATTACTTTCAGAAGTGCGGTCAATTGTTTTCTCATTTACTACATAAATTGCCACCGGATTTTCTTTATCCAAAAGCTTTTTTGAAATCACCTTAACAGTTATTGTCGGTAAATTTATCATATACACTTCTAATTCAATTTCATATAAATTAATTGAAGCTTTATCCACCAAAATTGGAATTTCTTTAGTAACAAATCCAGCACAACTTATTCTCAATTGATGAGTACCATAAGGAATTGCCGTTAATTTAAAAGTACCATCAGGATTTGAAATGGCGAAAAAATTAGTTTGCGTCAATCCAATGGTTGCAAGTTCAATTGGCTTTTTATGGTTTGAAAGCAGTTTCCCACTTATCTCTGCTTGTTGAGCTACCAAATTGAAAGCCGTAGAAAGACAAAGTATTAAAGCTAAGTAACTTATTTTCATGATGATTTGGTGATTTTCGTGTACAAATATAAAAAAGTTAGATTACTCTAACAAATAAAAGTTAGATTAGTCTAATAAATTAATTAAATCTTTAAAATACAGTATCTAAATAGTTTACTTTCCGAGCCTAAATTTGAAAAAATCGACAAAAGTTACTTTCTTTCCTTAGCTTTGCAGAAATTTTTCCATGACATTTCGTGATTTAAACTTAAAAAAACAACTTTGGAACGCCTTAGATGATTTGGGCTATGAAACGCCAACAACCATTCAAGCAGCAAGTTTCAACGTGATGATGTCTGGTCAAGATACGATAGGAATTGCTCAAACTGGTACTGGAAAAACGCTCGCTTACCTCCTACCCTGTTTGAATATGTGGAAATTTTCGAAAGAACCTCATCCGCAGATTTTAATTATTGTTCCAACGCGTGAATTAGTTACACAAATCGTTTCTGAGGTTGAAAAATTGACAACTTATATGAACGTTGCTGTTGGCGGAGTTTACGGTGGAACGAATATGAACACGCAAATCGCAATGGTTTTACAAGGTTTAGATATTGTTGTTGGAACCCCTGGAAGGATTCTTGATTTGGCAACAAATGGCTCTTTACAACTAAAGAAAGTAACAAAATTGGTGGTGGATGAAGTGGATGAAACCTTGAGTTTAGGTTTTCGTCACCAGTTGATGCGCATTTTTGATTTTTTACCTGAGAAGCGACAAAATATGGTTTTTTCTGCCACGCTTTCAGAAGAAGTAAGCACGTTTTTGGATGCACATTTTACTGCTCCCGTTCGTGTCGAAGCCGCTCGTTCAGGTACTGCCTTAACTCAAATCGATCAAATAGGTTACCGTGTTCCGAATTTCTTGTCGAAAGTTGAACTATTGAAATACCTACTTGAAACTACAGGAGACGCTTCAAAAGTGTTGGTTTTCGTTTCTTCACGTGCCTTAGCCGATTTACTTTTTGAACAACTTGAACCAATTTTTGAAAACACACTTGGCATAATTCATTCCAACAAAGCACAGAATTTCCGTTTTAAAAGTGTGCAAGATTTTCAAGCTGGTGTTCACCGAATTTTAATTGCTACTGATTTGATTGCTCGTGGAATTGATGTTTCTAATGTTAGTCACGTAATCAACTTCGACATCCCTGAAATTCCAGAAAATTACATCCATCGCATTGGTCGTACAGGTCGTGCTGATAAAAACGGAATCGCCATCACATTTGTGAGTGAAAAAGATGCACATTCTTTGGCAACTATCGAAGAATTGATGCGCCAACAACTGCCATTTACCACAGTTCCTGAAACAGTAGAATTTTCTGAAGTTTTATTGGAATTTGAAAAACCAAAGCTTGTAACTTCAGGAAAAATTGTCAAACTAGCACGTCCTGATGATGTTGGTCCAGCATTTCACGAGAAAAAAGCCAAAAACAAAAAAGTCAACGTCCGCTACGACCACAAAAAAGCGATGATGGATAAATACGGTAAACCGAAGCGAAGAAGGAGTTAGATTTCTGTTCTAACTTTAAAGAAATTATCTTTTCTTCTCACCCTATTTCCCTCACAAACTTCAGCACTCAAAAATTTTTACTATGTTTAAAAAAAAATAGCATATGAAGTACAGTTTAGTGGTTCCAGTTTACAATAATACAAAAGGAATTTCTGATTTGTATGCTGCTATTTCTTCGTTTTTCAAAACGGAATCGATTGAGTTTATTTTCGTTGATGATTTTAGTCAAGATACAAGCTGGGAGGAATTAAAAAAAATTCGAGCTAAGGATCAACGTTGTAAAATTATACGTCTTTCCAAAAATTTCGGTCAGCATGCTGCAACACTCTGTGGTTTTGCAGAATCGAAAGGTGAATTTGTGCTGACACTTGACGACGATTTAGAGGTTTTACCGACTGAATTTCAAAAGTTAATTGACAAACAAATAGCGACAAATGCAAAAGTTGTTTACGGTGAATACCAACAAAAGGAATCAACGTTTAAACGGCTTTTAAAAGGTATTTACAAACGTGTCTCTAAATTGGAAGGAGCAAAAAAAGGACGAGGAAGTAGCTTCCGTTTAATCGACGGACAAATAGCACGAAAATTAGCCGAAAGTCATAAACAATTCGTTTTTATTGATGAATTTTTATTGTGGTACACACACGAAGTTGAATTTGTAACAGTTACAAACAACCCTTCTGCCTTAAGAAAATCACGCTATAAAACGAAAGGCTTGATTAAAACTACTGCAAACGTCGTAATGTATTCAACAGCAATTCCTTTGAAGGCGGTAACTTTCACAGGTTTTGCGCTTGCGGCAGTCAATTTTCTAATAGGGATTTTCTTCCTTCGCAAGTATTTAATTGACAAAATTGAAATCAAAGGATATACATCTTTAATCGTAAGTATTTTATTTTCAACAGGTTTAATTATTTTCTGCATCGGAGTAATTGCCCAATACATGCGAGCGATTTTGACAAATCTTAACAATGCACCCACCTACCATATTTCTGATAAAGAATGCTAATACTTGAACAATTTGATGTAAGATTAATTCGTTTGAGCGAAGAAGATTTGGAATTAATTCGTTCCTGGAGAAATTCAGCGCACGTGGTGAATCAAATGATTTACAGAGAATATATCACGCCAGAAATGCAACAAGCGTGGTTTCAAACAATTAACAATAAATACAACTATTATTTTGTAATTGAATTTGAAGGGAAAAAAGTAGGTCTAATCAATGCAAAAAATTTTCAACCTGAAATCGGTTTTGGTGAAGGTGGAATTTTTATTGGTGAACGCGATTTCGAACATTCTTTCGCAGCTGTTTATGCTTCTTTGACTTTACTTAATTTCGTCTTTCATATGATGACAAGTATTGCTATTTCTCGCGTCCGAATTTTAAAAGATAACGTAAGAGCGATTCAATATAACAAAATGTTAGGTTATGAACTTCTACCAAATCAAGAAGCTACTGATAATCAATTATATGTATTAACAAAAGACCGATTTAAAAAAGTTGGATTAAAGCTAAATAAAGCTGCAAGTCTATTTTGCACGGGTTCCAATTTGATGAAACTTTCAGGATCTCCCTCAGAAAATAACCTGGACGAAATCAATCAATTATTGCTTAATCAAACTCCTCCAATGGCAATCGACGGTCTTGATAAAATTTAAGCCACTGTTCTTTTGACGCAATTGAAAGTAAAAAAGGATCGTCTATTTTTTCAATTTTATATTTAGAAATTTCCTCTGCCGAATAGTTCCAATTTGGATTGGGAATATCAAACATCAGCACCACTCTTTTCTCATCACTTTTATTCCACGCCTCATGCTCAAAAGAATCATCAAAAATAACTAACTCTCCTTCTTTCCATTCATGTGTCTCATCTCCTACTCGAATCGCACACTTTTCTCCACTTGGAACAATTAGTGGTAAATGACAGCGTAAAACCATTTTCGTGTAACCTTTGTGAGGTAAAATATGTGTATTGGGTTCCAAAAACGAAAAATCACAAGAAATAATTTCAGGTATGGAATAAACTAATTCAGCTGTTTTTGGGCATAACTGAGCGTGCTTGGGACTTTTCATCTGAAAAAACAAAAAAGTAAACACCTTCCATGCTTTTTTCTGGTCACTTTTCACATAATCTGGAAAGGTTTGTAACCATTGTTTTTCTTGCTGATTTCCCAATAAAAAAAGCAGTTCCTCGCGAATTACTTGAAAATTCTCTTCCAAAATTGTCAAAGCTGGAAAATTGGCTTTGTCGTAAAAATAAGCTGGATTTTGAGGTGTTTTATCCGACATTTGTTTGAAATTTGTACCTAAAATTAGGATTTAGAACTGAAAAAAGGTAGTTTTAGTAAAAATTTGTTCGCGTGAAAAAACTTTGGTTTAGCCTTTATGACCCAACTTATAATTATCCCGAGGACGAACCTGCGTTTTTTGAACCTGAAAATCAGCGTTGGACAAAAGATTTTGAGGAAAATCACGAATTAATAATAGCTGAACTCAATGCATTTTTAGAACATAATCAGCTGAAAACTTATTTCAACAAACACATGGTTAACACAAATGCGATTTGGAAAACGATTTCCTTGCGTTGGTGGACAATTGAGTTTTACAAAAACCAAAAGGCTTTTCCCAAAACAATGGCGATTGTTGCCAAATATCCAGAAATCATTTCGCTTTCCTTCAATCAATTAGAGGCAAAAGGGGAAATTTTACCTCATTGTGGCGACACAAATGCCATATTTAGATGTCATTTAGGTTTGGAAATTCCCGCAACATTACCTGAATGTGGTTTTCGAGTGAAAGAAGAATCACGTTCTTGGGAAAAAGGAAAATGGTTAATCTTTACGGATGCCAACAATCACGAGGCTTTTAATAAAAGTAATGAACGAAGAATAATCATGGTAATGGATGTGCTTCGTCAAGAATATCAACCGAAAAAAAATCAAATTTTCTCGACTGTTTTAACTTCTTTGTTTTTACAAAAACGCATCCAACGCATGCAATTCATTGTAAAATCTCCTGCTTTCGTTCGAAAAATGATGGGAATTCCTTTGACACCTTTAGCTTTTTGTGCGGTGTGGTTGGTAAACAAATTAAGGATTTACTAGTAGCTTCAAGCCTTAGAAGTCTTTAATTTTCGTTTTTTGAGATAAAGTTTAATCGAAAGCGGAAGCAACAGATAAAACTTCAATAAATAAGCACGATAACATTTAGCTAAAAAAGAAAAGTAGATTTTTTTTAACGAAAAACTATACGCTTGTTTTTCAGTCAATTCATAATCAAATTTCTCAAGTAAATCTCCACAAATAGATTCAATAGCTCGCAACTCATTTGCTTCCATTTCTTTATAAACGCCAATTTTCTTGGTGTTCGGAACACTGTTTAAACCGCTGTGAAAATCTTTGAGTTTTTCAATATATTGTTTATCCAAACGATCTTTTTTACTTTCAATCAAGCGATTAAACACACCTTCTGTTTGCAGCATCGAAGTTTGAAAATCTTGATTTAAAAAATGACAAATCTTCGTTAAAGTTGATTCGGTGTGAGCGATAAAATCTTCAAATTTGACAATCAAAACGCTTTTATTTTGAAGTTGATTTATATTTGAATAACTCTGCGACCACAAATACGCCAGAAAAAAAGGATCTTGATTCCAATTCAAAGCGCGGTTTTTCTTTGAAATGATATTGTCTCTCACATCTCTTGTCAAAACAATGAATTTCGCAGTTGGAAATAATTCAATCAAAGCTGGCAAATGGAAAAAATACTTGATTTGTTTATCTACAATTACCTCAATTTCTGACTTATCCTTCATTTCTATAAAATGCAAATAACTCAATTTGATAAGTCGACTGTAATTCAAAATTTCACGATGTTGCTTGAGATTGTTCAGAAATGTTTGTTTTTCACTAAAATACAAATCGATATTTTTCTCAAAAAGCAAAAAGAATTCCTCCACATACTTTTCAATATCGTTATCGGTCCAATTTACTTTTTGACTATATTTCTTCGCAAAGTATAACGCAAATTGTTCTTCTGATGGACAAATTATTTTTGAGTGCAGATTAAGCATTAAACTCATAAGTGAACTACCCGTGCGTTCCGTACACAGTATGAAATGAACTTGAATTGCGTCTAGTTTTTCTTTTGTGAAATTCATTTGTTTGCTGCTGTACGTTTCACATCGATTTTATCTACAAAAGCTTCAAATCGTTTTAACTTAAATTCAATTGGTAGATAAAAAAACAGATAATCTTTCTGGAAAATAAGATTGACTTTCAGGGATTTAAAACTATTTTTTAGTTTAAAACCAAGTGATTTTAAAAATGGAATTTCTTGTGTTGCTTGATAACCAACTTGCGCGCCTATTTTTCCACAAATCGATTCAGCAACTTGAATTTCAGATTGTGTCAGACTTTCTTTCCATTTATCCGTTCGATTTTTGAAGATTGGTTTCGCTAAATCACCGTATTTTTTTTGAATTCTATCCGATGATTTTAATTTTTCATCATTTTCAAAATCCAAATAACTTGCTCGTTCTCTTGCTCTTAAATCTTCCGAATTAATAGTATCTACTCCTAAAAATGAAAAAATAGTATGAAGCGTTTCATCTGTTGAATTGACAATATCTTCATAACGAACAAGTAAAACTTTATCAGGAAAACGATTTTTTAACTGAAGAGCTTTCTTAGTGAAATAATTCCAGCGAAAGGAATTAAAAGCAACATCAGGAGTAAAAAGATGAATGCTTTCTTTTCGCGACAACATGTTTGCTCGGTAATCTCGAACCATTAAAATAAACTTCGCTTCAGGATTGAATTTCAATAACTTATCTGTAAAAAGTGTATTAGATGGGTTTTTATCAATAATCGAACTCACTGCTTCGTTTTGCATGGTTGTATGTTGAAACGACAAATAAATTTCATTACATAATTCTAAATAAGTTCCTTTGAAGCCATTTTTCAGTAAATCACTTTCATCGTTAAGGACATAATTGAAGGCCACATACGGTTGCAACTTTCCAAAAGCGATATTAAATCGGTGAATCAATCGAATATCTTGCGGTAAAAAAACGGTTTTATTTTGAAAAGTGTTAGAGAAAAAAATGCTGAAATAATTCTCTGGCGTTGCATGAAGATTGGGATGAGCGCCCAATAAAGACATTAGAAGCGAAGTTCCAGAACGTCCAATTCCAATAATATAGTTTGTTTTTACGTCTTTCAACTTCATTTAAAAATTCAATTTGACAAATATAATTTTATTTGACGGGAAATGAGAGAGCAGTGTTTGCTTTCGAATTAAAAGGTTAATTTTTAGTTTTTAATGTTTAATTGTTGTGGTTCATTTATATTGATTTAGAGTGTAATTCTATTAAACCTATTTTATTAGATAGTATAAAAAAATTGCATTTGTTATTTGAATTAAAGCTAGAAAAAGAATAACAAAATTGATTAAATCATTCCCCTACTACTCCAACACATAATTCCCTTCTTTGTCGTATTTATAACCTGTGTAATTGAGGGCTTTAAAGGTTTTGCCAAATTCGTCAATGAGTCCATATTTGCCGTTTTGCTGCACCAAAGCTCGATTATTGCGATAGCCGTGAACTTTATCAAATTGTGCCGAAATCAACAATTTTCCTTTGGAACTTACTACACCATATTTTTTATCCTTGACATAAAAAGACAAACCATTAACCTGTGGCATCAACTTACCAAAATTGTGCTTGTAAGTCGCACCCGTTTTATAGTCTAAAATGAAAAATTCATTGTTTTCATTGCCGTAATGAATGAGTGAATCGTACCAAACTAAATAAGTATAATTCGGTTCAAGAATCACTTTTCCCGACAGATTCAGTAATCCAAGTTTTCCATTAATGGTTACCTCTATGAAATTTCGATGCAATTGGCCAAAACTGTCATAAATAATTGGACATAAAAGTTCACCCGAACGATTGATTAAACCCCATTTGTTGTCTTTCTTTACGGTTGTAATTTTATTATAAAAGGTGCCAATTTCCCAATAGACAGCTGGTAACAACAATTTTCCTGTTGAATCAATTAAGCCAGAACACTGCATTTTTCCGTTGGGCACTTCAACATACTGCGTAAAAACAATGAAATTATCGCGTCGGTAATTGATTGTTAGCGCTTCCAAATCAAAAGGAACGATGAGTTTTCCTTCTACGTTCAAAAGGCCATTGCGTTTCTGTATATCTTGCACTTTAAACCCGTGTTCGAATGAAATTATAGAGCTAAAAATAGCTGGAGTCACTTCTTCGAGTTGTCGTGAAAGTAGTCCTTGATAAATAGTATCATTTCTTTTTGAGTTGTAAATCATTAAATCACTGTAACTCGCATCAGAAATTGATAGGTAAGTTTTTGATTGTAGTGAATTTCCGAAACGATCGATGAAAGAAATAGCACCACTAGTTAACTTAGCATATCGATTTTTACTAATACGTTTCAAAGGAATATCACTTCCAGCAAAGGTTATTTGAAAGGTACTATCATAAATAGCAAACCTTTTAAGATCATTTTCATCCTTCTGGTCACTGCTTTCACTTTTAACAGTAATAGTCAGTGGACGATAAACTAAACGAGAATAACGCTCAACTAAATACTCGCCATCAGTATAATCAATGCTAACGTGATTCATTGGTATAGCAATTTTTCCGAGTGTATCTAAAATCCCAAAAAGTACTACACCCATTTCAGGCATTTCTGAGCGTTGTTTTGGAACAAAAATTCTAGAAACAAAATAGCCATTGCCGTAGAAATCCTTCATCGTTTTTTGATGAGAATAGTAACCTTGATTTTTGATTGAATTAAGTCGTTGATTGTGAGTGATTTTTTGGCAAGAATCGGGGGCACTCAAATTCAACTGTTTCACATCCACAACACCATAATTAGCAATAATTTCTCCTTTCAGATTTCGCACTAAATAACCGTTCATTCGGTTGAACATCATTGCATCGTGGTAAGAAGAGCCACCTCGAGGATACATTGCATCATGCATCGCACCTTGTTCTAAAGATTGTGTATAGTAATCTATTTCAATAACTTGCACGCTATCATAGAATGGAAAATAATAAATGGGCAAGGTGATAGCAGCGAAATTGAACGGATTGGATTTAGGTTGAAAATCTTGTGCGACAGCACAAAAAGAAACTAAAAAAAAGCATAGAAATATTTTCATCTAACTCAATACATTCAATGGGTGGATTGGTTCAAAAATAGCGATTGATAATTACAAACTGTGGATTAAATGTTTGTTCCAAAAATCAATTTGTTTCAAAACTCACTAATTCTATCCAGCTTTTTTGGAAGATTTGTATATTTTGTGGTGCTAATCCCAATTATTAACTTTTGTTTATGGCTCGGAATTAAAACTTCTGAAGATAAATTCAAGGAAATAATTGAAGAATTAATTCATCCAAAAAATGAAGTAACAACTTAAAATAAATTTATGAAATCACTAACAATAATCTTCGCAACGATTTTACTTACTACGACAATTTTGAAGAACCTAATGAATGTTAAGAATTTCATTTTTCAAACAAAAAAGTTATTCATTAAAAAAATTATTATAGTAAAATAGTTTTATCCCTCCAAACTAAAATTGGTCGTTCAAAACAACGATAAATCACCTCAACAATAATCACATTTAGCAACCAAAACAATGAATAATAAATTGAAAAATGTTCATTAACAAAAGCTACATTTTTTTTAAAGATTGGTATGAAAATTCCTATTACCAAAGATAAATTACATAAGTAAAGTAAATAAGCACGCGTACTAAAGTAATAGAAAATTGATTTTAAGTTTTGGTATTCCTTTAGGTCAAGGTAAAAAATAAAAGGTAACATCAAAGCATAGCTTAATGATTCTAAAGAATAAAACAAAACCAAAAAATAAGTTCCAAAAAATTGTTTTATAAGTGAAATGGAGAAAATTAACACTATTCCTAACACAAAAAATTGATTTTTTTTAGCTTGAAAAATTCGTTCTTGTTTAAAATTTAGATAAGAAAACATAACCCCGAATGCTATTGCATCTAACCGAAAAACAAGTGATTTTCTTAAATCAACAGAAGCATTGTTTTCAATAGCAAACAATCTAAAAACCAAAGCAACTACGATGAAAGTTAAAATAGAAAAAAGTATAGCTTGATGATTCTTGATTAACTTCAAAAAAAATAGTAAGGTGATTGGAAACATAAAATAAAACCATTCTTCAATTGAGAGACTCCATGCCTCAGGGAAAAAAGTAGCTATCTCAAAAAAAACATTTTGAAGAAAAATGTAATAACTAAAGTAGATATAGCCATCGAGTCTAGTTTCGAAAAGAGACATTATCAAAACGAAAGTTAAAATCAAATAATAACTCGGAATTGTTCTCAACCAACGTCTTTTCCAAAAAGTAACAAGCGATTTAAAATTCATTTTTTTAACAAGCACCTCATTAATTAAAATATTCCCTATCAAAAAGCCACTAAGAACAAAGAAAATTGATACTCCATCTATCAAGTTGAAAATTTTTGAAACTACTTTGGTGGTATCGTTTACGGGTAAAATAAACAAACTATGTTGCAGCAAAACAATGACAATAGCAAAACTTCGCATGAAATCTAAACCAATATTTCGTTTCTTTGAAATTGACATTTACCCTTTTGAAATGAATCCTTTTATTTGCAAAACTGTGTTTTAAATTCTGAATTTAACAAGTATTATTTAAGATGTATGTAAAATTAGATTTATCTTATCATTTAGCTGTTCATTTTCATTCATAACTTTTTTCGATTGGTTTCAAAATAGAATTTGAAATAATTCAAGAATACTAATTGTAGAAACCTGAGTTATTGATAAAAACTATTTTTTTTCATTTCCTAATATTGCACAAACAAACTTCAAAAATGCCAAGCGAAAAATACATTGAACAATCAACAAATCTTATAAAAGCGATTGATATTGCTATTGAAGTCGTAAAATCTATTCCTCCAAATGGGTTTAATGAAGTACATGTTCAACTATTTTTAGAAACGTATTTACGAATTAAAAAACAAATCATTGAGGCCGAACCAAAATTTCAAACATTGACAAGCTTAAAGTATGACATTAATTCAGTATTCACCTACTTCAACGAAGGCGCTGGCGAAACAGTCAATGAATTTTGGAAGAGAATAAAAGAAAGCAATTTGCCTTATGAACGGGAAAACAAATTGGAGAAAATTCTTTCTAAACGAAAAATTAAAAACCGCCAAGAATACGATTATGTGATTGATACCATGGTGCCATTTAAACAAGAAGGAATTATCAACGATTCTGATTTTGAATTATTGAATCAACTTATTGGGGAGTTTGAATTCACTTTTAAATAAAATCTGTTAGAAATTTATATTTTTTATTCTTTAGACAGTAATCTACACTTATAATTAAGTTTTTTTTTTCAGTAGTATAAATTATATCAGTTAAACAAATTTTCACTCCACCTCTATCCTACTATATCCGCCACCAGTACTTACCAATTTGATTTTTGCTCCGATACGGTCTTTCAGCTCGCCTACATGGGAAATGATTCCAATGGATTTATTGTTTTTGTGCTGCATTTCTTCCAAAATAGTGATGGCCTGATCGAGCGATTCAGGGTCAAGGGTTCCAAATCCTTCGTCGATGAACAAAGACTCGATGTTGACGTTTTTCGCAGCTAAATCAGACAATCCGAAAGCAAGTGCTAAACTCAATTTGAAGGTTTCACCACCCGAAAGCGAACTCACGGAACGGCGCGTATTACCCATGTGCGTGTCAATCACTTGCAACGAAGTGGATTCGTTTCGCTGTGGAACTGCCAATAAGTAACGGTCGGAAAAACTTTTCAAACGCTCGTTCCCAAAAGCAATCAACTGACTCAAGGTCAAATCTTGAACAAAATCGGAGAAGCGTTTCCCAGAACTATCACCAATCAATTTATTCATTGTTGTCCATAAATCGAGATCCTTGTTCAGTAATTCTAAAATAGCTAAACTGCTTGCTAAACGTGACTTTGCTTCATTATTGGTTTCAAGTTGGCTACGATTGGCACCAATGGATTCTGAAATAACTTGGATATTGTTTTCAAAATCTTTCACCAAAAGCTCAAGTTGTTCTTGGGTTTGTGTTAAATCATCTTTCGATTGGTTTTCAGCTAATTCCGAAAGAATACGTTGTTTATCTTGCTCCAATTTCGCTTTTTGAATGTCCAACTGATTCACTTTTGTTCGAATCACTTCTGCATCGTTTTCTGTCAGTAATTGGAGTTCAAATTCCGCTAACGAATGAATTGATTTTTCGCGTAAATCGGAAAGCAATTTTTCTAAATTCTCTTGAAGTTCGTTGTTTAAAACCGTTAAATCGGTGTTTTTCAATTTATTTTCTTCTAAGCAATTACCTAAATTCAAGTTATTTTCCGTCCAATTTTTCAAGTAAATTGCGACTTCCGCTTCAATATTAGGACCAGCATACAATTTGCTTCGTTCAGCTGTAGTTTGTTCCAATTCGTTTTGAAATTGCTCACGTTCTTGGAGCTGCGAAAGGATTTCTTTCAAAATAGATTGGATACGCAATTGTCTTTCCAAGCTTTCTAATTCGAGTAAACGCTTTGAAATTTGTTCTAGATTTTGCTCCCAAACTTCTAACTCTTCTTCAAAATTCCACGACAATTGTTCGCAAGAAGTTCTAATTTCTTCTTCTATTTTCTCAAAATGCGAACGATTTACTTGTATTTCTTCTTGTTTAGCTGCAATTGATTTTTGAGCTAATTCTTTCGCCGTACTTAATTTCGTTTGTTCGTTTTCTATGGATTTTAGTTCGTTAAGTAAAGTTTCCAATTGGGTTTCCAATGCATCCAGCAAACGTTCTTCATAAGTAACTGCAAAAGGATGTTCCAAGGCGCCACACAAAGGACAAGGTTCGTCTTCGACTAAATGTTTGCGGTGTTCTTCCAAGCTACGCTCTGTTTTTAGTTGCTCCACTTCTTTTCTTTTACTTTCGACCTTTGGTTGCAAAATTTCTAGACGAGCAATCAAGTCTTTTTGTTGTGCATTAATATTGACAATTGAAGTTGTAAAATCTAAAATTTCTTTCTCTAATTTTTGATTTTGGTAAGTTTGTAAATTATAAATATTTTTATTCTTAATCAGTATATTAACTACATTTAACTCATCTTTTAATTGAGATTTATTTGTGGCAATTTCACTTGAATCTGATAAATTTAAGCGCTCTGCAAAAGTGTTGATTTTTTCGATTTCTTCAAGAATGAAATCTCTATTTTGGTTTGATTTTTCAATTTCAAATTGTTCATTTTTCAATCTATTCAGCGCATCAGAAAGTTGACGATTGAAAGTATCAACTTGATTTTTTAACTCCAGTTCTTTAGCCTGAAATGTTAGAATTTGTTGTTTAAAAGCGTTTAATCTCGTTTCAAATTCCTTTTCTAAAATAGTATCATTCAGTAATTTACTTACACTTACCAAAAATGATTGTTGTTCTGATTTTAGATTAATTTCTCGACCTTGTAAATATTCCAAACGCGATTGAAGTTCTAACTTTGATTTTTCCTGTAAACGAATCGCTCTATACTGATTTTGGAAAGGAACTAATTCAATGTGCTTGTTTAGCTTTTGCTTTTCTGGTTCTATACGTTCTAGCTTACTTGTAAATTCTATCCATTCTTCTTGATTCTTCACACTTTCGGCTGTCAACTTTTGAATTTTCGTTTTGACTTCTAATAAGTTTTTAGCAAGGTCTTGTTCCGCTTTTAACTGCAAGCGTTTAGGTTCGTTATCAATAAAAAACTGTCGTAATTCAAGCTCTTGTTCTTCGGATAAAAGTACGATTTCACCCATTTTCAACTTTTGGTCATCAACCGCTTTTTTGCTTGAAGCGTACCTTTCAAAGACTTTCATCCCAATCGTTCGGTAAATCTCAGAACCTGTTATTTTCTCCAATAACTTGTTGCGATCGTCTTTTCCAGCGAGTAACAACTTCGAAAATTGACCTTGCGCCAAAATTAACGATTGCACAAATTGATCGTAGCTTAAACCAATGATTTCTTCGTTTTTAGCAGGAACTGTTTCTTTTCCTTCAATGATTATTTCACCCGTTGTATCATTTATAAGTTCTTGTTTTCGAGATCGTAAGGTATTGGTTCGAGCTCTACTAATCGACCATGTAGAACGGTAAACCTCCGCTCCTACTTGATACGTAACTTCTGAGTAACAATCTTCGGTGTTTTTGGTCAAAATTATTCCTTCATCTTCGATTGTTTTTTCGGAAATTTTTGTGTTTCCATTTCTCGGAATGCGGTTGTACAAAGCCAAGGTAATTGCATCTAAAATGGTCGATTTTCCAGAACCCGTTGGGCCAGTAATCACAAATAATCCTGCATCAGCAAGGATTCCATTCGCAAAATCAACTTCATGTTCGCCTTTCAGCGAGTGGATATTTTTGAGTTTAACTTTCAGTATTTTCATCGCTTCGACCTATTTCACCTCGTTGATTTGTTCCATAATTTCCTTGAAGGCATTGACCAAATCTGAACGATTAACGATATTTTCTTCCAAATCCAAACGCTTTTCAAACAATTGCTCTGGCTTGAAATCGGAAACATTTTCACCTTCTCCCATAAATGATGAAGTTCCTAGAATCTTGTTGACAAACTCCAATTTCCCTTTAACAATGTCCAAACCATTTTCCGTTTCACGCGAGAGTAAATCGTCTAATTCTCTGATTGTTTGGACGTTTTCATTTTCTTCTTTGACAATCAATTCTGCCAAATCTGTTAAAGGTGATTGATGTTGATAATTGGCAATTTGTTCTTTCACTTCCGAAAGCGTTCCTTCAAAGGTGACCAAACGTCTAAAAATCGGAATTTCAAGGGTTTCTGTGTTTAATTTTCCATTTTGAATATCCAAAATCACAACTTGTTTGCGGTCCAACTTCTCGCTAAAACTCAATGAAATCGGTGAACCAGAATAACGAATATGTGGCAAACCAACGATTTGTGGCTTATGAATATGACCCAAAGCTACATAATCAGGAGCTTCGCCAAAAATCGCAGCTTCAATTCCTGCTTGATTTCCAATTTGGATTTCGCGCTCACTTTCGGATGTTTGTGCTCCTTGTGCGAACAAATGCGCCATGACTACATAATTAAAACCTTGATAATGTTCTGAATAATAATTATTTACAGTTTCAAAATACCCTTTCAATCCTTCTTTGATTTGTTCCATTTTGTCATCGTACGATTCTCCTGGCGCAGATTTACGAATGTCTTTATCTCTCAAAAACGGAACAGCCGCAACTACCACTTTTTCATCGTTTTGCTCAAAAGGAATAAACAATTCTGGAATAGTTTCAGGAGCGCCACCAATCACTTCAATGTCTAAAAAATGCAACAATTCTTTGGGTGCATTCAAAACATGTGGAGAATCGTGATTTCCACCCGTAATTATGATTTTACACTCCAAAGGAATCATTCGTTTGAGGAATTGATAATATTGCGTCAAGGCTACTTGTGACGGATTTGCCTGATCAAACAAATCTCCCGACATCAATAATACATTTATTCCTTCACTTTCAATCGTTTCAATTAACCAATTGAAAAACAATTCCATATCTTCATTAAAATCAATTTTCAGCAACTGTTTACCAATGTGCCAATCGGAAGTGTGTAATATTTTTAGGGGCATTTTGTTGTTATTTTCGTAGCTAAATTTCTCCTAAAAGTTCAATTAGTTCATTATCACTAATACTTTCTTTACTTGATTTGTCATAGATAGTTAATAAGTAAATAATTTCTTTGGTGACGACTATATGAGTTATAAGTCGAGCTCCACCGGATTTACCTTTACCTTTAGACGCAATTGCAATTCTGATTTTATAGCAGTTTTTACCAATTTGAGTTCCTTGTAAAGGATTCTCTTTTAGTGTTTTAACAAAATTGATAAATTCAAGTTTTAGGGAAGGGTATTTTTTAATTAATGCCTTTAAGTTTTTATCAAACTTAGAAAGCGTTTTTATGTTATAACTCATCTAGAAGATCTTCTACATTTCGAGCTTTCAATTTACCTGACTTTATCAGTTTAAGTTCTTCAACCGCATCTTTGATATCATTGATAATAATGTCCTTTTCTTTTCTTAACTTAACCTTTTTCTCCAACTTTTCTTTCGTTGTAACCTCAAAATCCATTTTCAAAACTTTAGCTAAACTTCTCAATGCAGCTAATTGTTCGTTATTACTTGGATGAAAAATTACTAAATTATTTAAGCTCATTTTTTTTTCGATTTTAGGTGTTTTAATAATTTACCGTTTAATTAAATTGTTAATCAACTTTTATAAATAAAGTAAACACAATCAAATTTAAAGATAAATTAAATAAAATAGATAATCTTTAAAGCTAAAATTAACTTTCTTGATTTATCAATGACTTTAATTATTTGATATCGAGAAAAAACAAGAATCGACAGAAAAACAGTAAAATTAAATCACACCCCAAAAACCTTTTTCAAATGATCATTCAAAAAAACACCATTTGGATCGTGTTTGGCTCTTACTTGCAAGAAATCATCGAATTTCGGGTAGACTTTTCGGAAGAAAGCAGCGTCGCGCGTATGCATTTTTCCCCAATGAGGACGACCACCAAAATCAACGAATAAATCTTCTAAATCTTTGAAATAGCGTTTGTTGTCCATTCCTTTGTAAACGTGACTTGCGATGTAAGCCGACTTGCGATTGTGCGCCGGACTTAAATAAATATCATCCGCCTGAACGAAACGATGCTCTTGTGGGAAACTGATTCGGTAGTTGTTTTTGTCAATCAATCTTAGCATTTCTTTTATCACATCTTGATAGCTTTCATACGGAATATTGTACTCCATTTCTGTAAATTTCACGTTGCGAACCGTACTGAAAACCTTGTGACTTTGCTGTATCTTTTTCTCATTGGAAATAAAAGAACCAATTAGATTAGAAATCGTTTTTGAACTCGAGGGAATCGTTTTATTGATAGAACACAAAAGCTGTAAAACCCAATTTTCCAAAACGATATCGTTGATAAACGCACTGAATTTTGAGGTAGTTCCTGCTTCTTGGCTCACAATATTGGAACGCTTCGTTTGAGACCATTGCGAATTTGGAATTGAGTAAAATTCAAAGTGACGGTTTTCATTCACAATCGCATCTAAATTTACCAACACATCACTCAATTTCTCCTTTCTAATATCTAGTTCGAGGTTGTAAACCTCTTTGCATCTTACTTTCATTCGAGTGATGACACCTAAACTTCCAAGCGATAATTGGGCGCATTTGAATTCGTGGTAATTATTTTCTTCGTTCAAAGTAACCAATTCACCCAAACCGTTTACAAAAGTGATTTCTTCCACTTGCGTCCCAACACTTCCTAGCGTAATTCCCGTTCCGTGTGTGCCTGTAGAAATCGCTCCTGCCAAACTTTGAACATTAATATCGCCCATATTTTCCTGGGCCAAACCATTTTCAGCAAGTAATTCACTTAAACGTTTCAATTTTGTTCCAGCCCAGGCAATAGCACGATTATTCGGTTCTTTTGAAATCAAACCTTGCATATCATCTAAACTCAACGAAACACTATTTGTCGCTAACAATGGCGTAAACGAATGATGCGAACCCACTGTACGAATAGATTTCCCTGAACTAGTGGCCTTTTTAATAATCGCTGCAATTTCATCTTCTGTTTTTGGTAACAACACTTCTTGTGGTGTCCACTTTACATTTCCAGCCCAATTTTCCATTATAAAAAACATTTATTTTCGCCCCGATAAGTTGGGACTATTTGTTCAATTTTATCAGCTCTAACCAAAATAAGTTCATTGAATCGCTCGCATAATTCACCTGCTTTTGCATGACGAAAAAACACTAAATCACCAATTTTTAATTGCTCTTTTCCACGGTATTCAAAAGGAGTCTGAACTTCTCCTGCGCCTTCGTTTTTTATTAATTTCATACCTTTTGGAAGAAAGGGTTGTGGTTGTTTAATTGCGTCAGTTGCTCCTGAAGCGATGTATCCACCTCCTAATGCAGTAAAAATGGAATCTGTTGGTTTTCTTACAATTCGCAAAGCATAAAAAAGAGCAGGTTTATGTTTGAAATTACTGTAATTATCAAATAAATGCGATTGATAAAATCCACTACCGACAGTGATTTCTGTTACACCTACTTCTTTAAGCGTTGACTCAATACTCCCTGTTCCTCCGCCATTTACAAAATCCAAATTTATACTATTCTCTGACAAAACCTTCAAACAAGCTGCACGTCTTTCAGCGATTTCCTTGATGGATTTTGATTTTAAAACTCCAATAATTTTATTCATCACAGTCGAACCTGGAACATTGTCACCAATTCCCGCTATTTGTGCTTCGTAGCCCATTAATCCTTTCCATTTAACATTTGAGAAAGAACTTGAACTGCGAATCAACGATTTTAAATCAGTTGCATTTTTAATAGATGAACGATAAACACCAAAGTAAATTCCTGGAAAAGTTGAGCTCATATCTACATCCACACAAAGTTTCGCTTGCGTATTGTGTTTGACAGCAATTTCATTTAACAACTCAACGTGTTCTAATTTATCCACCATAAAACAAATAGACGAAGAATGCTTTTCATTTGAAAGAACTTGTTCTATTAAATCTAATTCGCAGGTAGGATAGCCTAAAAGTATGTTTGTAAATCCGTTTTCCGACAACCAAATTGCTTCTTCTAAAGTAAAAGCCATCCAACCAAAAGAATGCGGTAAATTTTCAAGTAAATAATTCAGTACATAACGACAACGAATTGATTTTGTGGCGATTCTGATATTTCTACCTTGTGCTCGCTTGGCAATTTCTTGAATGTTATCATCTAAAGCATTCATATCCAAAATCGCAAATGGAGCTTTTTGAGTTTTGAAAATTGACTTTATTACTTTGTACTCCATTCGTTTGATTTTTGCTTGAAATTACATTTTTTTTAGCTTAAAAATTCAAAGTTTGAAAAAAAAAATGAAATCCTATTAAGCAAAAAAAAAGGACTGAATCGCTCCAGTCCTTTCCAATTATTTTATTTTAATTAAATGCTTTCGATAATCATTGCAGAAGCTCCACCTCCACCATTACAAATCGCTGCACCACCAATTTTAGCATTGTTTTGTTTCAATACATTAATTAATGTTACAATTACTCTTGAACCTGAGTTTCCAAGTGGGTGACCTAAAGCAACTGCTCCACCGTTCACATCTACCTTAGAAGGATCTAAACCTAATAATTTCATATTTGCTAATCCAACTACTGAAAACGCTTGGTTCAATTCCCAATATTCCACATCAGAAGTTTGTAAGCCTGCCTTCGCTAATGCTTTTGGAACTGCTAAAGAAGGTGCAGTTGTAAACCATTCTGGCGCTTGTGCTGCATCAGCATAGGAAACGATTTTTGCAATTGGAGTCAAACCATATTTTTCTACCGCTTCTTTTGATGCTAAAATCAAAGCAGATGCTCCGTCATTTAATGTTGAAGCATTTGCGGCAGTTATTGTTCCTTCTTTGTCAAAAGCTGGTTTCAATCCTGGGATTTTATCTAAAAAAACGTTTTTGTATTCTTCATCTTCAGAAACCATTACAGGATCACCTTTTCTTTGTGGTACTGCAACTGGTACGATTTCGTTATCAAAACGTCCTGCTTTCCAAGCCTCTGCTGAACGCGTATAGGATGTAATTGCAAAATTGTCTTGGTCTTCACGTGTAATTTTGTGTTCTTTAGCACATAACTCTGCGCAATTTCCCATTGGAACTTTGCTGTAAACGTCTAATAAACCATCTTTTGTGATTCCGTCTAACATGGTGATGTTTCCGAATTTAGTACCGTTTCTACCAGCAACATAATGTGGAGTCATTGACATATTTTCCATACCACCAACAACAACTACGTGATTATCACCAGCAATAATTGATTGAGCACCAAACATAATAGCTTTCATTCCAGAAGCACAAACCTTATTTACAGTTGTACAAGGAACATTTTGACCTAAACCAGCTCCCAATGCAGCTTGACGAGCAGGTGCTTGACCAACTCCAGCTTGAAGTACGTTACCCATAAAAACTTCATCGATAATTGACGCATCAACGTTTCCTTTTTCAAGAGCACCTTTAATTGCTGTTGCTCCTAAAGCCGTTGCTGGAATTGCAGAAAATGCACCCATAAAAGCACCCATTGGGGTTCTAACAGCCGAAATAATATAAACTTCTTTTGACATAGATTGAATTTTTGATGCACGAAGTTAAGCATTTGATTGCTTTTAAATCTCCTCAACAGCATTTAATTCGTTTATTAATTATTAACCAAAACAATTCCTTGAAACAACTTTCAAAATGAAAAGTTTCTCAGTTGAAAAAAATCTAAATTTGCACCATGAATAAATTACTTCACTTCGTATTCCCAATTTTACTTTTTTCTTGTGAGAACAATGAAAAACCCAAAAATATTATTTCGGAAGATGAATTACCTGACAAACCACAATCGCTTGCAGCTTACGCAAAAAGACACGTTGAATCGACTTTAAAGATTGGTCCTTCTGAGAAATATGAACTCAAAATTTATAAAGCAAACTTAGATGGTGACGACAAAGAAGATGCAATAATTGCTGTGAATCGTTTACAATTTGCCATAAATGAAGCAGCTCAATCGGAATATCCTGCCAAGCGAGCAGAAGTTGCTTACATGGGTAACTACAACTATATCTTCTATTTTGATGGTGGCTTAGATTTGATTTCTCCTCCAATCGCCATTCCTTCTTCACCACTTTTGCCGTTAAAAATCTCTTTCGAAAATGTTGGTTCAAGTGATTTTCAAGATGTAATTGTTGACTTTAGAATTAGAAATGCAAGCTATCGCGACTATTATTTTGTTAAAAATCATACGCCAGCACGCGTTTTTCAATGGAAGAATTTTGATGGTTTAGGAACGTCTGATGCTATTGCTTTTTCCTTCTCTTATGAACCAGGAAAAGTGAATGCAGCGAAAAATATAGTTATCCATAAAGCTAAAATTGGAGCAATTCCTGCTGGTGCTGACTTAAATACTTTTGTTCCTGAAATAACGAAAACAACTACTCTAGAACGCATGTTTTTCTACCTTCCAAGCCAAGGGAAATACGTAACTGAATCCAAATAAACATGTCAGAAATTCAAGAATTTGGACTAGCTGTTTCCAAAAAAATGCGTTATTACACCTTGGGGAAAATTGAAAAAGCAGATACCTTGTTTATTGCTTTACATGGTTTTGGACAGTTGTCAAAATTCTTTATTAAGAAGTTTGAATTTCTTCCTGAGAACTATTTAATCCTTGCTCCTGAAGGAATGCATCGTTTTTATTTACAAGGAAATAACGGTCGTGTGGGTGCCTCTTGGATGACAAAAGAAGCACGAGAACTTGATATTGAAGAAAACACAATCGCATTAAAAACGCTTCTCGAAAAGGTCAAAAATGAAAAGCAATTTTCGAAAATTATTCTCTTGGGATTTTCACAAGGAGGCGCAACTGCAGCTAGATGGTATTTTTCTGATGCTAAGCAATTTGATCATTTAATTTTGTGGGCTTCTGTCTTCCCTCCTGATTTAGAAAAACCAGCACTTGAAATCAATAGTAAGAATTACTTTGTTTTAGGAAATCAAGATGAATATTATTCTGAAGAACAACAATTCTCTGAAATCGCCGCCTACAAAGAAATAGGTTTCAACACCATTCATTTCGGAGGAAAACACGATATTCAGCAAGCAACCTTGAGTGAATTGCTTTCTAAAATCAGTTAATTCTTACAAAATCATTAATTTAACTTTTTTCTAAAGAAGATTGAATGAAGTCATTTCTAATTGTGAGTATCTTATTTCTTTGTTATGGATGTAATTTTAGTCAAACACAAAATCGTTTTACTGGAAGTTGGTATGCTTGTTCAGAAGAAGGATTTTACGTAGAGTTACACATTAAAAATCAAACACTTAAATATTCATCTATTGATAGTTTTGTTACTAGTCCTTTTCCATTTGAGTTCAATGGCGACACTTTAGAATATGCAGATAATTACACTTTCAAGGATTCTATTGCGGAGCGAAAAGCGCATATCAACTTTGAAAGTGAAAATTGTATGAATATGTATTTTGATGAAACGAAAGAACTTTGGACTTGGTATCGAATTGAAGGTAAAATTGAAGATTTTGAAACTGATAAAGAGCTAATTATCAACACAAAAAAGCGAGCTAAAAAGTATGGTTGTTTTGACAAGTATCAGAAATCTAAAAAAGAAAAAGAGTTCATTTATTTTCAGTTTTAAAAATAGAACTTTTGTTTTTTTGGCAATTCAATGTGTCAAAAAAAATGTTCTTTGTTGCTCTAACAATTAATTTTAATTGAGTTCGTTTAAGAACGATAACCTTTAATCATATTCAATGACCAAAGCAATTTGCCATTTTCTACTTCTATTACTTTTAATTAGTAGTTGTGATTTTAGCAGTAGTGAACAATCTGAAACGGATGGAATTAAAATAGAATTAATTAATGAATCTGGAACATCTGTTCAAACAAGATTTAATCCACCTGAAGGATTTGTACGCGAAAAAACATCTACCAAATCGTTTGCCAACTATTTACAAAATCTTCCACTTAAACCAGCTGGGTCGAAAGTTAAATACTACGATGGTCAACTTAAACTAAAAAATGTTTATGCTGCTGTTGTGGATATGGAAATTTCAAATCAAGATTTACAACAATGTGCAGATGCTATTTTGCGCTTAAGAGGTGAATATTTTTATTCAATTCAAGCTTTTGACCAAATTTCATTTTCTTTGACAAACGGATTTCGAATGAACTACACTGAATGGATGAAAGGAAATCGCATAGTAGTAAACGGAAACAAAACTTACTGGAGTAGAAAAACCGCCCCTTCTAGTACTTATAAAGATTTTAGAAACTATATGGAATTTGTTTTTATTTACGCAGGAACGATTTCGCTCGAAAGTTCATTAGAATCAAAAGATATTGAAGACCTTTCAATTGGAGATGTTTTTATTGTAAGTGGTTCACCTGGACATGCTGTAATTGTTGTAGATGTTGCTGTGAACAATTCAGGAGAAAAAGTATTTTTACTTGCGCAAAGTTATATGCCTGCACAAGAAATTCAAATTTTAAAAAATTCTACTGATAGCGAATTAAGCCCTTGGTTTAGTGCCGATTTCGCAGGAAAGTTGATTACTCCTGAATGGACTTTTGAAGCAACTGATTTGAAAACTTGGTAATTCATTAAACAAAAAAGTCGACTCCAATGAAGCCGACTTTTAAAATAATATCAATTTGTTTATTCTTTAATGAACTGTTTTACGATGGCTTTACTTCCGTTATAAATCCCAAGGTAATAAGAACCAGCTGCTAATTTACGACTCATTTCAATCGTTTTAGAAGCTTTACCATCTACTACATCTACTTTGAATGCAGCAACTTCTTGTCCATTGATGTTAAATAATTTACAATTCAAATCATTTCCAACGATACCGTTAACTTCTAATTCAAAAATACCGTTGTTTGGATTAGGGTATAATTTAACAACTTGTAAAGTTCCTTCAAATTCATCTAAACCAATTGTAGATTCAACAACTACAGAGTAAGTACTAACACAGCCATTATTGTCTTTTGCATATACTGTGTAAGTCCCAGGTGCTAAGTTTGAGAATAAAGAACCTGAAAAATAATTTGTTCCATTAATACTGTAAGTGTAAGGTGTCAAACCACCAGTTGCAGAAGCTGTAATTGTTCCATTTGTTCCAGTTGACGGAGTTGAAACAGCATTTGCCACAACAGCAGTTGGCTCAGTAATCGTTGTACTGAATGTTTTTAAACAGCCATTTCCGTCTTTTACTGTAACTGTGTAAGATCCTGCAGAAAGATTGTTGATTGTACTTAATGAAAAGAAATTCGTTCCATCTAAACTGTACTGATATGGTGTTGTTCCACCGTTTCCTGCTGCTGTGATGATTCCATTATTACTACCATTACAAGTAATCATCGTTGGAATTGCATTTAAAGTTAAAGCTGTTGGTTCTGTAATTGTCACAGTTGATTGACCAACACAGTTATTTCCATCTTTCGCATAAACAGTATAAATTCCAGCTGTTAAACCAGTAAATGTTGATGCAGCACTATAATTTGTTCCATTAATTGAATAAGTGTAAGATGAATTTCCACCTGATGCGCTTATTGAAATTGCGCCTGATTGATTTCCAAAACAAAGAATAGATGCGATTTGCGTTGGAGTAACAGTAATAACAACATTAGAAACTAAATCAATTGTCCCAGTTCCAGTACAACCATTATTATCAGTTACGATATAAGTATAAGTTCCAGCTGGTAAATTGCTAAATGTTCCATTTGCTTGAGCAGGACTTTCATTTAAAGCATAAGTAAATGGCGCAGTTCCTCCATTTGCAACAAGTGATATTTGTCCCTCTGAACCATTGCATGATGGTTGAGCCACAATAGTTGATGTTGCAGTTAATCCTGAACCTGAACTCACAGTAACATTTAATGTTTTAGTGTCATTACATGTATTTTCGTCAGGTGAAGTACCATTTACAGTTGTGGTGTTGATAGTTACAGTATTTGAACCATTCACTAAACCAGCTATAGTAATAAAAACAGTATCCGTTGCTCCGACTGCAATTAGTTGATTTGAGGTGTAATTAACATTTGTCAACGCACCTGTTCCAACTTGCCATTGAATAACACCAGAAGTAATTGGAGTAGTTCCGCGGTTTTCAACAATAACTCCTAATTGAGTAGATGCTCCACAAACATTTCCTGGAATTACTTGGAAAATACCAGCAATAGTTGCGTCCACTGCATCAGGATTGAATCTAATAGCTGAAACGTTTGTTTTTGTTCCAGAAGCACTATTTGCACCTTGTTGGTAAACACCTGCATAATAGAAGGTTTCACCATCAAAATCATCAATTGCCATGTGGTGGTAATCTCCCCAACGTGTATCACCGTTTGAAGTTTTTGAATTAGCTCCTGCAATGATTGTTGTTTCTGCCATTGTCATAGTTCCAAGTGGGTCACATGGTTTTCTTCCTGTCATTTTTATTGAAGGAAAATCTCCTGTTGCGTTACTAGAAGTTGAATAAGCCATTAAAATATTACCGTATTTATCAATATTAATAGCAGGCATCCAACGACTCGTCCCTGTCCATGGAGCATAAGTTCCTTCTTGATATTTTGTCCAAGTTGGCGTAATTACACCAGAAGCTCTTCTTAATTCAATCCAACGAACACCAGCTCTATCTGCACCATCTACATCAGTTGAAAGACACAAAACCATTGCTTGATGGGTGTCGAAAATACGCATTGGCGCTTTATACATTACAGTTTCTCTTAAAGGATCTAATGTATTTGTTGTTCCGGGTTGTTTGATACAAGCAAAACTTGTCAATCCACATAACTTAGAGTCGATTTCTGCAATAGAAATATCCTGAACTTTTGTTGTTGTTGCTGTATTATTTGTCCAGTTGATATCCATTTCCCATAATTCAATCCAGTCATTCGTACCACTATCTGGCGTACCATTTGAATGCGACTCATCATCTCTATGACGAACAAATAATGGTTTCATTCCTGCTGGAGCAGCGTTGTCTCCTTCCAAATCAACGGGTGTAATAGATTGGAAACCAAAACCATTTAAAGAATACCCAATTGCTTTTTTAATAAAAGGAGAGGTTGCACCTGTCAATAATGAACTTAATCTCATGGCATAAACAGTTGGAGGACCTCCTTCATTTGTAGAAACTAAGAATGCATCAGAACTTGTTGAGAAACCATATTTTGGATAATCTGGGAAACTCGTACAAGTAAATGCGTATCGATGATAAGCACCTTGGGGATTACTTGTTTGTGAAACATACACAATTAGTCTATTTCCAGAACTAGAAAATTCTGTAATAAACCAACGTCTTGCTGGTTTGTAATACAAGACAATTGGGTCACCTGCGCCGGTGATTGCTCCTGCAGTTACTAAGTTTCTCATGGTGTAAGAGGAACTACCTACTGTTGCTCCTGTTGAGCGATTAAAAATACGGTAAACCGCACCACCGCTTGAATTTGTTGCACTAATTGCAACTGTACTGTCTGCATCAACTGTAGGGTCGGGAGGAGAAATTCCAACACCTAAACCTGGTTTTGACCATAAAATTGTTGCTGTTAATGCTTTTTCTGCAACTTCGTGTTGTTGCCACACCCAGTCAGGTTTGTGTGTTTGGCTATTATCCACTTCAATCAACTCTCTACCTTTGAAGTTTGGTTTGATAACTTGATTTTTTGGATTTTCCATTCCTGCTGGTGTTGGTACTAGTTCAGCAGTAGTTGGAGAAAAATAACCCATAAACTGCGATTCTTGTCCAAAAAAATTGGAGCTAACAGCTACGATTATTAACGTAAATATTCTTTTCATATTGAGTATTTAATAGTTTTGCGACTAAATTTAGGTATTTGAAATTATTTATTGATTGATTTTGATAACATATTTTACTTTTACTTGTTCACATTTTGAAATCCACTAGTAACATTAAAAAATGAAAATTTTAATTTCTCCCGCAAAAAGTATTGATGAAAAAGCACTAAAATCAAGTGTTTCAACAATTCCCATCTTTCAAAATGAAGCTCAAAAAATTGTTAAAAACTTACGCAAATTTAAAGTAGAAGACCTGAAGGATTTAATGTCAATTTCAGAGGATTTAGCACAATTAAATTTCAACAGATATAAGAATTGGAAAAAATCAACAAGTGAAAATGAAGCCTTAATTTCAGCTGGTTTTGCTTTTTCTGGCGAAGTTTACCGCGGACTAGATTTAAGTTCACTTTCAAATGAAGAATTAGAAATCGCAAACAAAGATCTACGTATTTTATCAGGCATGTATGGAATTTTGAAACCAACTGATTTAATTTATCCCTATCGTCTTGAAATGGGAACACGCTTCTCCCCTATTGAAGAACAGAAAAATCTATATGAATTTTGGAAAGATAAAATTGCAAAAACACTAAAAAAAGAGCTTGAAAAAGAGGAAGTAATTGTAAACCTTGCTTCACATGAATACTTCAAAGCGCTTGACATTCAACAAATTAAAAACAGAATCATAACTCCCGTTTTCAAAGAATTCAAAAATGGAAAATTCGCTATTGTAATGATGTATGCAAAACATGCGCGAGGTTCAATGGCAAGGTATTTAATTCAAAATCAACTTACTAATATTGAAGAATTAAAACTTTATTCCGTTGATGGCTACACATTTGACGCAAATCAATCGAATGAGAATGAGTGGGTTTTTATAAGATAAGTTAGTATAAAAGAGTAGAATTTAGGATTAAAATAATGAATTAAAACTGAAATTCTGGATTTTGTGAAATAATATCCCAAGTATGATCTGCAAGCAATTTAACAGTTGCAATAAATTCAAAGTTTTGTTTTGTTCTACCCCATTGATCTGGACCAACAAGCGAAAGGACATACGCTTTATTATCTCGTTGATAAAGATGATAAGTGTGATTGATAAAAGGTTCGAAGCGCATTTCAGCTTGATAAATAAATTCTGAAACTTGTTTTCTTGCGTTTAACTTTTTCGCTTGTTCAGCCAATAACTGCATCTGCTCATAAATTTGATTCAGTTGCATATCAGTTTGATGATCCATCGCTTCTAGTGCACGACCCTTAAGTTTACCTTGGTCTTCAGGTTTGATTAAAGCACTTCCTGCGTGGTGCGCATATTCTAAACTATGTGGATTCTCTGTAATTTTGTCAGGGTCAATTGGATTGATGAATTCTTTATTTTCCATTTAAAAAATAGTTGCTAGTTTTTTACCTACTTCAGAACCGATTGCTATACCCATTCCACCCATACGAACACCAAAAGCTACTCTATTGTTCACTTTTTTAATAATTGGCGACTTTTCTTTTCCAACTCCCATAATTCCTGACCAAGAAAAATCAATCTCAAAAGGTGTTGAAGGTAAAATATTTTCTTTTAATAAATGTAGAATCGAATCTTGAATTTGATTGGTTGTACCAAAGTTTTCTGTTGTTTCTCCTTCGATATTTAAATTTCTTCCACCACCAATTAAAATACGATTTTCAATATTTCTGAAGTAATAATATCCCGACTCAAAATGAAAAGTTCCTTCAATTTTTAAATCTTGAATCGGTTTTGTAATCATCACTTGTGCTCTCGCAGGCTTTAAATCCGCACTTAGAAATTTATTTGCAAAACCATTTGTACATACCAATAGATTTGCACATTTCAATTCTCCAAAATTGGTAATCAATTCAACCTCATGATTAAATTCTGTAAAAGATTCTAAATTTAGTCCAAATAAAGTTTGTATTCCATTTTCAACTGTTTTCTGAAATAATTGAGTAATTAATTTTCCAGTATCAATACTTCCTTCTAATTTGTTTTTATAAGCTTTCTTAAAACCTTTAAATCCAAATACATCAATAGCCTTGGAATCATCTGAATAAACTTTTGAATCATTAATTAATGCCTTTGTCTTTGCATTTAAATAGGTTATAAAATCAATAGGCATATCTGAATGATTATAACCGATTAAATCCCATGAAGCGCATGATTTAAAATCAATATTGTCTTTATCAACTAAAGAAAAAAGCGTTTGAAGTCCTTGATATCGTAATAAGAATGTTTCCCAAACTTCTTGTTCATCATTTTTTTGAAGGTCATCATAAAGTTCAGTAGGACTTCCAAAACAAGCAAAACCAGCATTTTTTGTACTTGCCCCTGATGGCAAATAACCTCGCTCAAGAATAGTGATTTTTGCCTTAGGATATCGTTTCTTTAGGAAAATAGCTGTACTCATTCCAACAATTCCTGAACCAATTATTGCAAAGTCAATATCACTTAAATATTCTTTGCGCTCCCAAAAACTTAATTCATTAAAAAAAAGCATTTTAATATTCGTGTTTTTTCACCAATTTTGTAAAACTGCAACAAATGTATAGTAAAACGTTCTATACATTGATTACAATATTATAGACTATGCGCACTAAAATACTTTTTTTATTCTTCTTAAGCACTTTTTACACTTCTGTGAGTTTTTCACAAGCTACAAGCGTAACTATTTCTTTGGATGGTTCAATCAATAATTTCTTAACAGATGCTAGACTTTTTGGGGTGACCATTTACATGATGCAAAATGAAAGAACACTTTCAAAGTCAATTACAGATAACTATGGAAATTACTATATTTCTGGAAAAGTAAATATTTTGGAACCAATTGACTTATTAATCTCTAAGCCTGGTTATATTTCTAAAAAAGTTTTATTTGATATTTCGACGTTAAAAATCAATAAAAATAGAGCCGATGCTACAACTTTAGAACTAGTAGATGAATTAATCATTGAACTTTTTGAATTGAAACCTGGAGCAGATTTAAACTTTGCAAAAATTGGATATGCTGAGAAATTTACTTGGGACCAACCTTCATTCATAGTTAAGCCAGATACAAAAGTAAAGGATGACATCGAGAAAAAAGTTAAAGAAGCTTATGAAAAGGCAGAAGTAAATAATGCATCGAAAAAGTTTGTCGTAGAGGCTGAAAAGGCAAATAGTAAAAAAGATTATGAAAGAGCACTTGCTTATTATGATTCTGCATTGGTTGTTGCTCCAAAAGATTCTTTAATAATTAAAAACAGAGCTTCCACAAATTTAAACTTTCAAGCTCAGAAAGCGGAGGAAATTAAACGTAAAGACTACACTATTTTCAGAGAAGCTGGAGATGCAGCATTTAAAAGCGGAAATTGGGCATTAGCAGAAGAAAAATACGCAGCAGCTGCAAAACTATTTCCAACAGAACCCTATTTGAAAGAGCAAAGCCAAAAAATTGTAGTTGAAAAACAAAAGGAAGCTGATAATGCAAAAAATAAGTTGAGTTATGAAAAAGCAGTTCAAGAAGCAAACGCTTTTGTTACCGCTAAAAAATATAATGAGGCAATTACAAAATTCAACCAAGCGCTTAGTTTTCAACCCAATCAAAAAGCATTTATCGATGCAGAAATTGCCAAGTTAAAAGGTGGTCAATCAGATGCAGCACTTGAAGAAATTGTGAAAAAAGATCTAAAAATAGCGAGCGAATTATTAAGTAAATCTAAACTAGACGAAGCTATAAAAACCTATCGTTCCACAGAACCTACAATTTCCAGATTTTCGAACCAAGCTTTAATCGATAAATATTCTAAAGAGGTTAAAGATGGAATTCAAAATGTACAAGCGAAAAAAGATACTGAAGATCAATTGTATAGAGCACAATTAGCAAAGGCTCAAGAAAATTTCGACAAAGGAAAGGATTTCTATAGTGTAGCTAAAAACATTCTGAATTCTGACCCAATGAAAAGTAAAATTAATGAGCCTGAAGTAATCGAATTGAAAGATAAAATCAGTCGAATGGAAGCTTATTACCTTGAAAAACAAAAGGCTTATAAATCAGTAGCTGACAAAAAAAATGAAGAGGCACTAGAAAAATTAAACACAGTTATCCGTGATTATGTAATTTCAAAAAAGATTGCTTCTGTTTCTGAAAAAGCACAATTGCAAAAAAGTATCGACTCTTTAACTGCTATTGTAAAAACAAAAAATTCTTCACCAGCATTGGTTTCTCCAACTGCTACCCCTACTTCCACAACTATTAAATTAAGTGCTCCAGGAGAATTAGTTACTGGTAAGGACCCAAGTCTAACTGCATACAATGATATGTTTTTAACAACAGAAAGAACCAAAGCACAACCACTTGCCTACCAACAAAATGTAAAAAATAATTTAGATTACACTAACTATTTTAACAACACCCTTGCTGCAGCAAGACAAGAAGAGGAAAAAAACAGAATTTTGGATTATGCCAATAAAAGCGAAATGATTCAAAAAGAAGTTCGCTCAGATGCAATTAAAACACAATATTTACAGGAGGATGTTAAGCTGAAAGCAGAGAAGGAAGTTCAACGTAAAAATGCTGAAGCGAAAATTTTGCAAGAAGACTTAACAAAAAATGTAGATTCTTGGAAGGATAAAACAGATTACCTGAAAATTGAAACAGACAAAGCAACACAAGAACAATATGTTAATCAAATTGCAACAATAGACAGAAATAAAGCACAGGCACAACTCGTTAAAGAAGGTGTTTATGAAAACTCAATTGCTCGACAAGAACAACAGCAATCTAAAATAGAAAATATTCAATACGCAAATTTCAAAAAAGATTCTATTGAAAGAGAAAATCAAGAAGCTCGTTCCAATCAAGTTCGTGTTTTAATGGACTATACTGATACTCGTATTTCAACAGCAAACAATCTTACTGATGAAAACGGTGTTCCTTTTGAGAAAAATAAAATGACAGAACGTGTTTACAAAATAAAAAATTCAGAAGACTATGTTATTAAAGTAATCGTTCGTAGAGTAGTAGTTGATAAAAATGGTCATGGTGTGGTTTATGAACAAATCACGAATGATGTAGGTTTTAATTCCTATACAAAAAATGGTGCACAAGTACCTGATTTCATTTGGTTTAACGAATCTACTGGAGAAAATGTTATCGAAAAATAGTCTCCTTATTATTGTTTCTATTTTAGTTCTACATTCATGTGGAGAAAATTCTGAAAAAAGTAAGAAATTTGAAGTAATTCAAGGAAACGCACAAGGAACGACCTATACTATCCAATTAGTTGGCGAAGGAGAAAAAATCACCAAAAATGAAATAGACCAATTGTTAAATGCTTTTGATGCTTCATTATCTACATACAAAAGTAATTCGGAAATAACTAAATTTAATAACGCTGGTCTTTATCATGCCTTTCCAGATAATGAAAACTATTTCAAATCTTGTATAGAAAAAAGTCAACTTGTTTACGATTTATCGAATGGTGCTTTTGACCCAACTGTTTTCCCTTTGATTGATGCTTGGGGATTTTATCGAGAAGTTAAAACTCCTATCTTAAAAAAAGAGCAAGCTGATTCTATTTTGAAGTTTGTTAGCTTTGAAAAAAATAAACTTCTCGTCTACAAATTTCAGAATGATTCTGTTATTCTTTTCAAGCGAGATGATCGAGTTAAATTAGATTTCAATGCGATTGCCCAAGGTCTTGCCGTCGATTTTATGGCAAAGCTTATTTCAAATAAAGGTTATAAAAACTATTACATTGAGCTTGGCGGTGAAATTCGTGTTGCAGGTAAAAACAAAGAAGGAAATAAATGGAGAATTGGAATTGACACACCAAAAACGGAAGGCGAACGTTCTATTCAAGAAGTAATTCAAGTTACAAATAAGTCAATCGCAACTAGCGGAAACTACAGAAAATTCTACGAAGTTAATGGCATTAAATATGGACATACAATCGATCCCAAAACAGGAATGCAAGCTCAGCAAACACTTTTAAGTGCGACGGTTGTAATGGATGAATGTGCGTTATCAGATGGTTTTGCTACTGCTTTTATGGTTTTAGGATTAGAAAAAACAAAAGAATTTCTAAATAAGAATAAAAGATTAGGAATAGAAGTTCTACTGATTTACAACGAAAAAGGTAAGTTTAAAACCTATTCGACCATAAAATAAAACACTTATTTTTTTTGTAGAATTTAAGCCCATTCCTATCAAAAGTTGAATGTGAGTAACTAATTACTCTATCCATTTTTAAAAGCTTCATGAAACCTATATTCGTTCTATAATTTTGGATATGAACGTACATTTTATAGCAATCGGTGGAAGTGCAATGCACAATTTGGCAATTGCCTTAAGTCGTAAAGGAGCAAAAGTTACTGGCTCAGATGATGAAATCTTCGAACCATCGCGCACACGTCTAGCTAACCAAGGTATTCTTCCCAAAAATTTAGGTTGGAATGTTGAAGCAATTACAAGTGATTTAGACGCTGTGATTTTAGGAATGCATGCACGAATTGATAATCCAGAATTACTGAAAGCAAAAGAATTGAATATTCCAATCTATTCTTATCCAGAATATCTATACGAGCAGAGTAAAGATAAAATTCGTGTGGTAATTGGTGGAAGCCATGGGAAAACCACAATTACTTCGATGCTTCTGCATGCCATAAATAAATTGGGAATCAATGTTGATTATATGGTTGGCGCGCAATTGGAAGGCTATGATTGTATGGTTAAACTTAGTGAAGAAGCTAAAATAATGATTTTGGAAGGCGATGAATATTTAAGCTCACCTATCGATAGAAGACCAAAGTTTCATTTATATCAACCTACAATTGCTATCATTAGCGGAATCGCTTGGGACCACATTAATGTTTTCCCAACCTTTGAAAACTATGTAGAACAATTCGATATTTTTTGTTCGCTAATTGATCCAAACGGTCAACTGATTTACAATAGTGAAGACGAAGAAGTTAATAAATTAGGTCAAAAGTACAGTTCAAAGTTAAAAACTACTCACTACTCTACTCCATCCTTTATCCCAACAGAGAATGGAACTAAATTAAGCTTCGAAGGAAAGGATTTTGAATTAAAGATTTTTGGTCCTCATAATTTACAGAATTTAATTGGTGCAATGCGTTTAGGAGAAGCAATTGGAATTCAAACAACAGATTTTCTAAATGCAATGAGCGATTTTACAGGCGCAGGTAAACGTTTACAAAAAGTGGCAGAAAAAGCTGATTTTATCATGTATAAAGATTTTGCACATTCACCATCCAAATTAAAAGCAACCACAAACGCAATTAAACACCAATACCCAACTCGGAAAGTAATAGCTTGTATGGAATTACATACTTTTTCTTCTTTGAAAAAAGAATTTCTACCTCACTATAAAAACGCAATGGAAAAAGCGGATATAGCAGTTGTGTATTATAGTCCAGAGGTCGTTAAGCACAAAAAATTAGAACCTATTTCAAAGGAACAAGTTTACGAAGGATTTGGGGGTAACATAATTGTGATGAATGAAACTGCCGAAGTTTTAACTTTTATCCAAACTCAAAATTGGGAAAACTCTGTTCTTTTAATGATGTCTTCTGGAAATTTTGATGGAATAGATTATGACAAGCTTGGAGAAGATCTAGTTCAATCAGTTAATCGAAATTTTTAATTCTTATCTTCCTTGTTTGATGATTTAAATATAAGCAATCCAGCAGATTGAAAAACTAACAATACACCAAAAAGTGCTAGGCTGTGAAAAACAACTACGTTTGGTTTTTTAGTAAATACAAATGCAGTAACAATTGCCAGGAAAGATAACATTTGAACGGTCGTCATCGTAAGGTAACGAAAGACAAATTCCTCGGGTTTATTAGTTCTTCCAATTTGCATTATTAAAACGCTAATTGTGAAAATAAATAGATTAGCGCCAGCAGCGAAATTGGAAAGGAATAATTCGATTGAAAACAAATGTAACTGATTCAAAAGCAAATAAATAGCGGTTGGAAGAAAAATCAGTAACCAATGTTTTATCAATAACTTACTATTCATTGTCTTTGTTTAAATTGATTACTTCTTTAATGACTAAAACGAGTGAAGAAATTACTCCAAAAAGAGATAAACCAATTGTCCACCAAGGCGTTTTTGTAGAATATTTAGCATCAAGATAAGTGCCTAACCAAGTAAAAAAGACGATTATTCCCGCCATTTGAATACCAGTCGAGGAAAATTTAAGGAATAAATTAGGTCGTTTATCCTTGTTATTCAAACGAAACTGATTGGGCAAAATTAGCGGAAGAAACAGGAGATTTCATCACACACGCACCTTCAAAAAATGCTCCTTCTTCAATGTTTAACTTAAGTGTGTTGATATTTCCTTTAATTCGTGCAGTGCTTCTTAGAATCAATAGGTTGTCAATTGAAAGTTCACCCTCTTGACTTCCTTCAAATTCAGCATTGGTAGCAGATAAGTTACCAGCAATTCTTCCAGTTGCTCCAACATGCACTTTTCCAGAACAAGTTACATTACCATTTATCAATCCTTCAATAATTAGATTTGAGTCAGAAACTATATTTCCTGTTATCTCAGTCCCAGAAAGGATTCTATTCCATTTATCGTTTGATGTTTCGCTCATTGTGGGAGTACTTGAGTTTGATCCAAAAAAACCTTTACGTTCTAGCATAATATTTTAATAATTATCGTCATAAAACAATTTATATTCGTCAAATTTCGATGTTTCAATTAACTTTTTCAAATTTTCATTCGAAATAATGTAAATTTTATTGTCTTGTAAATCATCTAAAATTTCAAATCCAGCCTTATAAGCATCAATATATTCTTGTGCTACTTTAATACTTGGAAATTCTTGAACCAACATAAAGTTTTTTTCTGACATGGTTGTTTTCATGGAAACTTTAACCTTGTTTGTTTTGAATTTCTTGTTTGAAAAATCAGAAATCAACTTTTTAGCATCTTCACTATCATCCTCTTCATCAAGTAACACAATTACATTTTGATTGCCTGTTGTTGAATATTCATAAGCGTAAGTTTTATTGAAGTTAACCGCCTCGTTTTTAGAGAAACCTTTGTCTAAAACATCCAACATTTCTTTTGCTCTTACTGCTTGAGGAGTTCCTGGTTTTTCTGCAATAATTGCCTTTAACTTCGGCACCAGTTCTTTTTTATTTTCCGTTGTTTGACCAACCGCTAATACGTTTAATAACATATATTCGGCACGATAAGCATTGGTTTTATCATTATCGATTACTTTTTGCGATTCATTGGCTACGTAACGATAATCTTGTCCATTATAGCGATCAACAAGCGCAACATATTGTTTCTCTGCTTGTTTTGCGTTTTCTTTTTGCTTTAAATAGAAATCAGGGTCTTTAAAATATTTTGCAGCATCTGAATTTGGATAGTAATCAATGATATGATCTTTGTAACGGTCTTTTTCTCCCGTTGCCTCATTGATTTTATACAACTGAAAAGCAGAAGATAAATCTGTTAAACCAATATTTTTTTGAGCCAAGACTTTTTTAAACTGAACAGCAGCTAATTCTTCTTCATTCAAAATCTCTTTATACAATACACCAGAAGTGAACAAAGCGTCCATCAATCGTTCTTTTGAAGCTTTCATTGCTTCATCAGTTAAAGGAATATTTTTTAACAAACTAGCTATCGTTAATGTATCTTCTTTTAATTTATTTGAGGCATTAACAGAAGAATCCTTATCAGTGCCATTTTTAGAATTCAATACATTCACGACTTTCTCACTTCGTCGCCAATCGTCTTCATTTTCACGCACGCCCCATGTTTTCTTAAATTCATTGAATCCAGCCTCTCGTAATTTCGGATTATTGAAAACAAATTTATTAGCATTTGAGCCTCCAGCATTTGTATTCGCTTGCTCTTGAAGTGCCAACATTTTTGCAGCCTCTTGCTCTTTTCGTTTTTGTTGTTCTTCTTTAATTTGTTTTAAGGCATCTTTCAAAAATTCCGTTCTATCTTTCTCTGATAATTTTGCAATTCGTTGTACGCTATCCTCAAAATTTGCAGTTTCTATTGCCTTAACTAAATCGGAAAGTTTAATTGCTCTACTCTTTACTAATTCGCCATTTGGATAATTGTCATCGATAAAACGCGAACAAGAATCGTAGTATTTTTGAGCCGAAACATAATCTTTATCTGCAAAAGTCAAATCCCCTAATTTCTCGTAGGACATTGCTTTTTGACGTTTGTTAGTCGTCGAGAAAAAAGCAGACTTCGTCAAATACTCAATAGCTTTAGGTTTGTCGCTACGATTTAATTCATAATTAGCCATCGCATAATAAATCTGATCCTTGTATTGCGCATTTTTTGCATCGCGAAGCATTTTTTTCAAGTCACGGCCAAGATTGGCACTACTTCCAACCATCGCTCTGTTTAAACGCGCATTAAAAGCAATTTCAAAAGAGGCTGATGATTTGTTTGCTAAGTTAAAATGTATACTTGCTGAATCTATGTTTCTGTTTTGGTTATAAACTTGTCCTAAAATGAAATGTAATCTTGCTTTTTCTTTTGCCGATTTACACTTTGAAATGGCTAGATTTAAACCTTCTGCAGCCGCTTCGTAATCTTTTCTTCTAACTGCTAAATCGGCATAAGCTTTATAGATTTCAAACTGCAAGCTTTTCTTCATGCGAGGCAATTCCGGCTCTGCATTTGGGTCTGGTTTTGGCTTGTAAAAAGGAATGAATTCAGTAAATTTTCTTTTTTTCTGTGCTTTAGAAATTTCATTCAAATCATCTAGAGCAAGTTTTGCATCTGCGAATTTATTGAGTTCAATGTTGATTTTCGCAATCCATAATTCTGCTTCAAACATCGAAGGATCTTTCGTAAAAAAACGTTTTACGAATAAAAAATTTTTCATTGCTTTTTCATAATCTCTTCTCAAGTAATAAGCCTTTCCAACAGTCAACCAGTTTTCATCAATCCAAGTATTGTATTCCGCGGATTTCATGGCCATATTTTCAGCACTCGGCATACTGTGATTAAGGATTACTTTGGAGCATTTTACAACGGCTGTATCGATTGCTGGATACATTCCTTTTACCTCTGTCTCATTTGGGAGTGGATTCACTGGAAGAATAGTATAAAAGTCTTCTTTTCTGGAATCCGTATACGTTTTCATCGCAATGCGCATCAATTCAGTTGCATTGAAATGTCCATTATAACGTGCAGTTGTAGAGTGATAAGTACGATTCAATAAGGAATTGTTCTCTGTCGAACAAGAAAAAAGCAAGGCAATTCCAAATATTGAAAGTAAAACAGAAGATCTAAATTTCATACTTATATATAACTAACAAATGCGTGTTTTAGTATAAAATTAAGCGATGTTTGTGAAGACTTGTTGAATATCGTCATCATCTTCGATTTTATCCAACATTTTTTCTATATCTACCAATTGTTCTTCTGAGAATTCAACAGGAGTAGTTGGGATACGTTTCAAACTTGATTTCTGAACTTCTATTTGCAAGTCTTCCAATGCTTTAGCTAAAGTACCGAAAGAAGTGTAATCTCCATAAACAGTGATATCTTCACCTTCCACTTCGATTTCTTCACAGCCAGCATCAATTAATTCTAACTCTAAATTTTCAACATCAATTGCGTCCGTTTTAACGAATTCAAAAACACATTTTCTTGAAAACATAAATTCCATTGAACCATTAGGAACAACTTGACCTCCAGCTTTATTAAAATATGATTTAACATTTGCAACTGTTCTTGTTGGATTATCTGTAGCACATTCAACGTAAACAAGCACACCATGTGGACCTTTTCCTTCGTAATTAACTTCCGTAAATGAAGCAATATCTTTTTGAGCAGCTCTTTTAATTGCCGCTTCGATGTTGTCTTTCGGCATATTTTCTGACTTCGCATTTTGGATAGCAGTTCTTAATTTAGCATTAGTTGCAGGATCAATTCCTCCTTCTTTCGCTGCCATTGTTATTGCTTTTCCAAGTTTTGGAAACATTTTAGACATCTTGTCCCAACGTTTTTCTTTTGCTGCTCTACGGTATTCAAATGCTCTTCCCATGTGTCAAAATTTGGGCAAAAGTAAGGATTTCAAGTAGAAAATTCAATAGAAATTATTTTTAAATAAGATTTAGAATTTTTCTTGATTCTTCTTTAACAATACAATAAAGCTTAAATTCAAATGTTATTAATTAACTTTATTATGACTTAAATTAAAAATTATGAAAAAAACACTTTTAACTAGCGCATTCCTTTTTGTTTTAGGAATATCTTTTTCGCAAGTAAAGCCAGTAAAATTAGACACTAATAAAGTTTATCACAATGAATTAGGAGTGGATGTCACAGGTTTTTTTAGACGTTTTTTTCCGCTAGTTCAAATGGATTATTATGGACCAACTTATTACATTGAGTCTCCTGATTATTACCTTACTTACAGAAGACTTTTTAAATGCGGTAATTTAAGAGCTGGTATTGGAGGAGATTTTTCAAAAAGAGATGTTAAGAATTATTTGAACACATTGGATACTAAAAAATATGTAAGCTTAAATCATTCTATCGCTGCTCGTTTAGGTTGGGAGTTCACAAATGATTTCAGTAAAAGATGGCAAGTATATTATGGTTTGGACTTGAAATTCTCGCAACAATATTACAACAACAATGGTTACAGTTTTAATACTGAATACACAATTGGATATGAAAGTACAACACAGAATTATGCCATTTCACCTCTTTTAGGTTTTCGTTTCAAGATAACAAATCGGCTTAGTTTGACTACCGAAGCTTGTCTTTCGGTGAATTTCGAAAACTCGGAAGGTAAAAGGACATATACACCAACCTCAAGTATTTATCCAAGTATATCTGACGATATTACACCGAGAACCAATTCAATTTCAAGTAGTTTCACTCAACCATTTTCAATAATATTGACGTTTGAAATTTGAGTAAAACAAGAATGGAAGTTACATTTTCAATTTCAGATTTCTTTTTTCTCTTCTTAACTTTTAATAAATTTCCACCTTGAAAAAGGAAATATGAAAAGTCTTATTGGCAAAATAAAACCACTAGAATTTGAACAGTTAACTTTGATTTTGAATAAAAGTTCACAAACGATAAACTTCTAAACCAATATAATTAATTCAAATTTAGGAAGTTACTCTATTTTAATCCCTGATATAGTTTTGTTAAAAATTAAAGATAGACGAGTGATTTGTACTATCAATAACCGCATAAAACTACATGTTGCGATTCAAAAATCGTTATGTATTGGTGTACACTTTCTTTTTGAATCAAGTTTTAAAGTACTTTAAAAACATTAAACTCTTCATTGAATGACACTTACAACATTCTAATTGAACAAGATTTAAGTGAAATTCGATTTGAAGTTCCACAAGAATTCGAAGAAGTTTTAAATCAAGATTACGAAGCGAAAGAAGTTTATGATAATTTATCAGCCGAAAGTATACGGAGTAAAGTTTATTTAGTTAAACAAGTGAAGAAATCCCAAAAGAGAATTAATAGAAGCATTTTGATTACTAACAACCTAAAAGTAGGAATAACAAACGCTAACTTAATAATGACCAAAAGTTAAATTTCAATATTTAAACCTAATCTTTATAAGGAAATATTGATTTTACTTAATATTATATCCACACATTCATTAACTGAGTATTTATTCGTTAAAAGTTCAATATCTGCATTTAAAGGTGCTTCAAAAGGACTATCAATACCTGTAAAATCTTTAATTTCTCCTCTCCTTGCCTTTGCATACAATCCTTTTACATCGCGTTCCTCACAAACTGCTAAAGGACAATTAATGAAAACCTCTACAAAATCTGCATTTCCAATTATGCTTTTTGCCATTTCTCTATCAGAAATCAAAGGAGAAATAAAAGAAGTGATAACAATAGTGCCAGAATCTAAAAACAACTTGGCCATTTCTGCTACGCGCCGAATATTTTCTGTTCTATCAGTAGATGAAAAACCCAAATCTTTATTAATTCCTAGGCGTGTATTATCACCATCCAAACAAAATGAACGTACTCCTCTTTCAAAAAGTACCACTTCCAAAGCATTTGCAATAGTTGATTTCCCAGATCCAGAAAAACCTGTTAACCAAACGACAAAAGATTTATGTCCGTTGAGTTTTTCTTTTTGAACACGGGTTATATTGAAAGTTTCTGGTCTTAAATTCATAGTTGAAATAGGAAAAATAAAAGTAATCAAAAAGTAGGATCTATTTCAAATTTGCCGTTTATTGTTTTTTGAGCCTTCCCATTCTTCTGTTAAATAACGAATAACTTCAGCAGCCCCCATTAAACCAAAAAGTGCCGGCATATAACTAATAGTGCCGTAAAATGATTTCTTAAAATTTGTTCCATCGGTCATTTTGAGTGAGGATTTATCTTGAATCTCAGTTGAAAAAACAGCTTTTACACCTTTTAAAGTAATGTTTTCTCGGCGTAATCGTTTTTTAATATGAGCTCCTAATTTACAGTTGTGTGCATGTTCCAATTTGGCCACTTTCACTTTAGATGGATCAGTCTTCCCTCCTGCGCCCAAATGACTTAAAATTTTGATTTTCTTACGTTTACAAACTTTAATCCATTCCAATTTTGGCGTTACAGAATCAATACAGTCCATCACATAATCTGGTTGAAAAGTTTCCATCAATTCCCAAACTCGTTCTGGTTGCACGAATTCATCTAAAATATTCAATTCAATTAGTGGATTAATGTCTTTTATACGAATACCTAAAACTTTTGCTTTGTTGATTCCAATAGTTGAATCAAGAGCTGTCAATTGACGGTTTTTATTTGTAGGATCAAAAACATCCCCATCAATAATAGTCATTTTTCCAACACCTGCACGAGCGATAAATTCCCCAGCAAATGAACCAACTCCACCTAAACCAACAATTAAAACATGTGCATTTTTCAATTGTTGCATCTTTTTTTCATCAAGTAACAATGCTGTGCGCTCCAACCATTTTTCCATTTCGATAATTGATTATTATTTCTTTGCAAAAGTATTTCTTTCTTGCTAATGATTGGATGTTAAATAGTAGGTTGAAACTTTCAATTTGATTTTTATAATTGAATTAGATAATAATTTTTAAAGTTTTTAGTGAACCTACATAACCTAACTTATTAATAATCATTTACCTAATATTTCATTTTTTTTTTTTAAAACTAGCTAAAAGGAATAAATTATAAAAGTATAGAATTTATTTTTTTTCGATTACAAATTATTTCTTTCAACGTTGTTCATTAGGGGTCAAAAAAACTCCAAATTAAATAAATCAACTAATTGAGTATTAATTTGTTTTACGCAACTTAAATTAATAGAAAAAGCTAGTTTTTTTTCGATTTCGATTCCAGTTTCAAAGTTTATTTAGATTCAGTCTAAATACCATTTTAAAGGTATTGTAATAGTTAAGTTCTATAATTTACTTTGTAGGGTAAAAATTTTAAAAAAAATGAAACAATTTCTTACCTTCTTATCGATAATGTTAATAATTAATGGTCAACAAATTTGGTCGCAAGATTCTATGAAAGTTAAGGTATTAGATGATATAATTATTTACGAAAAAACGAAAAAATTCAACGATATTTCTCGTCTTCCAAAAATTCAAGGAACAGAAATTTTTTCAGGAAAGAAAAATGAAGTCATTTCACTTAGTTCAAGTACTGCCGATTTATCCACAAATAATTCCCGACAACTATTTGGAAAGGTTCCTGGATTAAGTATATGGGAAAATGACGGTTCAGGTATTCAAACAGGAATAGCAACGCGAGGTTTAAGCCCTAATCGTTCCTGGGAATTTAATGTTCGACAAAATGGATACGATATTAGTTCTGAGGTGTTTGGTTATCCTGAAGCCTATTACGCACCTCCAACTGAGGCTTTGGAACGTATCGAAATTGTAAGAGGTGCAGGTGCTTTGCAATATGGTCCTCAATTTGGCGGAATATTAAATTATGTTACAAAAAAATACATAGGAAATAAACCAATAAATATAGAATCATTTCAAACAATTGGTTCCTTCGGACTTTTCAATTCCTTCAATGCAATTGGTGGAAAAGTAAAAAAAATAAGCTATTATGCCTATTTGCACAATAGAAGTGCTGAAGGATGGCGAGAAAACAGTAATTATCGTACTCAAACAGGTAGCATCTCCCTAACTTATGATATTTCTAAAAAATGGGAAATCACAGGTGAGTATTCTCGAATGAGCAATAAAAGTCAACAATCGGGCGGTTTAACAGATGCTGAATTTAAAATTGATCCACGTCAATCTCATCGAGAACGAAATTGGTTTAGCACTCCATGGAATTCAGGTGCCATTCAAGTAAATTTCACTCCTAAAGAAAATACTCGATTTAACTTGCGTTTATTCGGGGTTTTTGCTGAAAGAAATAGTGTTGGATTTACACGACCTATTACCGTAACAGATACAATTAATACAACAATTAGTTCCTTCAACCCACGACAAATAGATAAAGATTCTTATCAGAATTATGGTGCGGAATTACGTGGAATTCACGAATATAAACTCTTAAAACACAAATCAGCTTTGTCTGGAGGTATCCGTGCCTATTTGGGTAAAACAACTCGCAATCAACAAGGAATTGGTACGACGGGTTCAGATTATTCATTGGAGATAACCACTCAACAAAACGGTCTTGATTTTGCCAAAAGCTTGGTATTTGAAACTCAAAATATGGCTGCATTTATTGAGAATATGTTCCAAGTTACTGAAAAACTGGCAATTACACCTGGTATTCGATACGAGTTTATACGTGCACATTCTTCAGGTTATGTAAACACATCAGGTTCAGGAAACATTGCTGACCAACAAAGAGATAGAAATATTCTTTTATTTGGAATTGGAGCAGAATATACTACAACATCAACTTCTAATGTATATGCTAATTTTAGTCAAGGATTTCGACCAGTTTTGTTTTCCGAACTCACACCATCAGCTACGACTGATGTTATTGACCCGAATTTAAAGGATGCAAGTGGTTTTAACGCTGACTTAGGTTTTCGCGGTAGTTTGTTACAAAACATTTTGAAATTTGATATTGGTGTGTTTCGTTTATTCTACAATAATCGTATCGGAACAATTTCAGTAGATAATACGCCTTACAGAACAAACATTGGAGCTTCGATGAGCCAAGGTGTAGAAACATTCATTGAATTCGATGTGTTACGTCTTGTTTCTGCTACTTCAAAGATAAATTTATCAATATTTGGAAACTATGCTTTTGTTGATGCACGATACACCCGTTGGGATAATCCTGCTCTTGTAAATGACCCACTTTTATCCGTAAAAGGTAAACGAGTTGAAAATGCACCTAAACATATTTTGCGTTCTGGTATAACAATCAAGTATAAAGGATTTGCCTCAACTTTACAGTTTAACTATGTAGGTGACGTTTTCACAGATGCTGCCAATACCGTTGATCCAAATGCCACTTCTACCACAGGTCAACTTTCTGCCTATAGTTTATTAGATCTAAATATTGCTTACCAATTGAAAGAGATATACCAATTTCGCGCAGGTGTAAACAACCTCACAGATGCAGTTTATGCAACACGTCGAGCTGGAGGATATCCTGGTCCAGGCATACTTCCAGGAACAGGAAGAACGTTTTATATAAGTGTTGGATTCCGACTTTAAAATTTGCTCTTATTCTTCAAAAAGTAATTTGATGAAAGTAAAAAAAACATATCAAGAACTTCGATATTTTACTATTTATGTTTCTCAAATTACAGTAACAAATGCAACTTAAACATATAAATGACCCTATTCTTCTAAGGCTTGTTCAAGAATTACCTTTTCCTGAGTTTAATTCAACAAAATCTGTTTTTCATGATTTGATGAGTTGTATTATCGAACAACAAATTCATTATCGTAGTACTAAAAAGATATTTCAGCGTATGCTTGATAATTCTGAAATCACAAATGCAAGAAATTTCTGCTCAATGGGGAAATGAAAAATCGTTAGCTACCCTTTATTTACTAGAATTCAAAAAACAAAATAAAATTTCAAAAGTTTCATTTTAAAAATTATTTGATGAACCTCAAAAAAAAAAAAATATAGGAACAAGAAGTGATTGCACAATGGAAAGCTGAAGGAATTTTGGAACATTTGTTTCTTCATTAAAAGAAAATTGAGGCTGTTTTGATTTTAATAACATCACAGAAGAAAAGACCGTTGAATTAATGAAAACCTTGCCTTTTTATCAATTAAAAACGAATATTGAATATTACAATTTGATGAAACAGTTTTAGGAATTGGTGGGAGTTTTTATGGAAAATCGTTTCTTTGTTTTCTAATTATTTAATATGACCACCACACTCCAACTTCACAACGAATTACCCTTGACTTGTTCTCGAACCGGAACTTGCTGCCATGGAAATCAAGTGTTTTTGAATCCCTGGGAATTGGCTTGTTTAGCAAAAGAAAAACAAATTACAGTCCGTGAATTCCGAGATTTATATTGTGATTTTGGTGGGATATTGTTACGTTTTGACGGAAAAAAAGATAAGCAAGGATTTCCTGCGTGTAGTCAATACATTGAAGGTTTTGGTTGTAGTGTTCATCAAGGTCGTTCCTTAGCTTGTCGTTTGTTTCCTTTGGGACGATTAATACAAAATAGCGAAGCAAAGTATATTTTTGAAGGAACCTCATTCCCTTGTTTGAATGGCTGTCCAGAAGTATTGAATTTACCACGATTAAGCGTTGGTGATTACCTCGTTGGACAAGAAACTTCTATCTTCGAGCAAGCACAAGATGCGTATTTGGAAGTGATGCAAAATTTAGCGGATCTCGCTTTTGAATTATTTCTTGAAACGGGTTTAGCTAGTACAGGAGAAACAAAAACACTTGCAATTTGGAAAAAACTTGGTTCCACTTCTGCAACAGAATTAGCCCAACAAATAGGAACAAAATGGTTGGATGCATTACTATTACCAAATTTATATTGCGATAAAGAAAAGGTGATGGATTTCATTTCAAAACACAATGAAGACTTGCAACAATTAGCACAAGATCAATTCGCTAGCTTGGATAATTTCGCTGCAATTCACGAGGCTTCTATTCAAATGATGCGCGTGGCTTTGTATTTAGCAAAAGCCTTAGGAGCAAATCCGAAAGACCTTACTGATTATTGGGTCAAAGTAGCAAAAAGTAATTGATAAATAAAAAACCTTCAAAACCAACAATCTATAAAAGAAAAGTGTATCTTTGCGCCCTCAAATGAGAACGTTACTCTATATGACGTGCATTTATTATTAACCACTTTCAGATGGATAGAGCGCTGAAATACAAATTTATAAAAGCCACATGGCAAATTCTTTAAACCCGCAGGGAACTGCAGATTTCGATTGGGAAGCGTTACAACTTGACGGTTACTCAAAAATTCAACGTTCAGAAATGTCTGATCGTTATGAAAGAACATTAACTTCTATCAATGAGAAAGAAGTAATGCAAGGAACAGTTGCAATGATTACTAAAAAAGAAGTGATTATCAACATCGGTTACAAATCAGAAGGTGTTGTAGCATCTAATGAATTCCGTTACAATCCAGACTTAAAAGTTGGTGATGTAGTGGACGTTTATGTTGAATGTCGTGAAGACAAAACAGGACAATTAATCGTTTCTCACAAAACGGCTCGAATGCACTCTGCATGGATTCGTGTGAACGATGTATTACGCACAGGTGAAATCATCACAGGTTATGTAAAATGTCGTACTAAAGGAGGATTAATCGTTGATGTTTTCGGTATCGAAGCATTCTTACCTGGTTCTCAAATTGATGTTAAACCAATCCGCGATTACGATATCTACGTTGGTAAAAACATGGAATTCAAAGTTGTTAAAATCAATGAAGAATTCAGAAACGTTGTTGTTTCTCACAAAGCGCTTATCGAGGCTGAGTTAGAAGAACAGAAAAAACAAATTATCTCAGGCCTTGAAAAAGGACAAGTATTGGAAGGAATCGTTAAAAACATTACATCTTACGGTGTATTCATCGATTTAGGTGGAGTTGACGGTTTGATTCACATCACAGACCTTTCTTGGGGTCGCGTAACGCATCCAGAAGAATTATTAGAATTGGATCAAAAAATCAATGTTGTTATCCTTGACTTCGATGACGATAAAAAACGTATCGCACTTGGTTTGAAACAATTACAACCACATCCATGGGATTCTTTAGATGCTAACTTAACTGTTGGTGATAAAGTTTCTGGAAAAGTTGTTGTTATGGCTGATTACGGTGCATTTATTGAAATCGCAGCTGGCGTTGAAGGTTTAATCCACGTTTCAGAAATGAGCTGGTCACAACATTTACGCTCTGCACAAGATTTCATGGCAATCGGAGATACAGTTGAAGCAGTTATCTTAACATTAGATCGCGAAGAAAGAAAAATGTCATTAGGTATCAAACAATTGATGCCAGATCCATGGAATGATATCGAAGTTAAATACTCTGTTGGTTCACGTCACAATGCGAAAGTTCGTAATTTCACAAACTTTGGTGTATTCGTTGAATTAGAAGAAGGAGTTGACGGATTAATTCATATCTCTGACCTTTCTTGGCAGAAAAAAATCAAACACCCATCAGAATTCTGTAAAGTTGGTGAAGGATTAGAAGTTGTTGTTTTGGAAATCGATCGCGATAACAGAAGAATTTCTTTAGGCCACAAACAATTAGAAGAAAATCCTTGGGATGTTTTTGAATCAACATTCGCTGAAGGTTCAGTTCATAGCGGTACAATTATCGATATGAAAGACAAATCAGGAATCGTTTCTCTTCCATACGGTGTTGAAGGAATTTGTCCTGCTAAACACTTGAAAAAAGAAGACGGAAGCCAAGCTAAAGTTGAAGAAATACTTGATTTTAAAGTGATTGAATTCAATAAAGAAGCTAAAAAAATCGTTGTTTCTCACACAAGAACGTATGAAGAAGGAGAAGACAAACCATCTACACCAAAAGCAGGTAAAAAACCAGCTTCAACTGGAGGAGGTTCTTCAACTGATCAAGCAGTGAAAGCTTTGAACAATAGTTCAGAAAAATCAACTCTAGGTGATTTCGATGCATTGTCTGCTTTGAAAGAAAAAATGGAAAAAGGAGAATAATCTCCCCAAACTATAAATTAAGAAAGAGGTCTTCAGGCCTCTTTTTTTTTTGTATTCGTGTATAAGCTGTTAATAACTCAAAAAGTAAAACCAACTATCCGCAATTGAAAAAAAATATATTGATTAAATTTGTGTGCAATTATGACAAACACTGAGTTAAAGGGAAAAGTCAAAGATATTTTCGCTGCTTATTTGGAGCAAAATGGTCACCGTAAAACACCGGAACGCTACGCAATACTCGCTGAAATTTATGATTACGAAGGTCATTTCGATATAGAAGCTTTGTATATCAAAATGAAAAATCATAACTATCGCGTATCAAGAGCAACATTATACAATACAATCGAATTGTTACTTGCTTGTAATCTTGTTAGAAAACATCAATTCGGTAAAAACATTGCACAATTTGAAAAATCACATAGTTCCAAACAACACGACCATGTGATTCTAACCGATTCTGGAGAAGTAATTGAATTTTGTGATCCACGCATTCAACAAATAAAAGCAACTATTGAAGAACTCTTTAATGTAGATATCAATCATCATACTTTGTATTTTTACGGAACAAAAAAATCCCTTAAGAAGTAATGAGTTTAGCTATTGAATTATACAACCAAAATAACATTTCTATTTTTGAACTAAAAGGTAGAATTCTCAGTGACTCTGATTTGGTAGAGTCTAACAATTTATTGACTGCTCTTAAAGGTTGGAATATTATTTTCGATTTGTCACAACTTACTCACACCAATTCAAGTGGTATTGCTTTTATGGTAAAATCAATGACGCGAGCACGGATAAATAATGGTGATGTAGTTTTAGTCAACCCAAATACTGGATTATCAAAATTATTCGAAATAACTAAAATGCACGAAGTGTTTACAATTTATGAAACACTTGAAACTGCAAAAAATCACTTTAAGCAATAAAAATGAAAGTAGATGTTCTGTTAGGTCTTCAATGGGGAGATGAAGGAAAAGGAAAAATTGTTGACGTTCTAACACCCAAATACGATATTATCGCTCGTTTTCAAGGTGGCCCGAATGCTGGTCACACACTCGAATTTGAAGGACATAAACATGTTCTTCACACAATTCCATCTGGGATTTTTCACAAAAATGTAGTTAATCTCGTAGGAAATGGTGTTGTAATCGACCCGGTTATTTTCAAAGGAGAATTAGATAAATTAGCACCATTTAACATTGATTTTGCAAATCGTTTATTTATTTCTAAAAAAGCACATTTAATCCTCCCAACACATCGCTTGTTAGATGCTGCATCTGAAACTGCAAAAGGAAAGAATAAAATTGGCTCCACCTTGAAAGGAATTGGCCCAACCTACATGGACAAAACAGGTAGAAATGGTTTGAGAGTTGGAGATATTTTTTCACCAAACTTCAGAGATAAATATAATGCGCTTGTTGAAAAGCACGTTGGAATGTTGGCGCATTATGAAGGTTTTGAATATGATTTAACTTCATTAGAAGCTCCATGGCTAGCAGCAATTGAAGAATTAAAAAAATTACCAGCTGTTGATAGCGAGCACTTCCTACAAAAAGCACTTTCGGAAGGTAAAAAAGTATTAGCTGAAGGCGCACAAGGCACCATGTTGGATATTGATTTCGGGACTTATCCTTTTGTTACATCATCAAATACAGTAACAGCTGGAACTTGCACAGGTCTTGGAATTGCACCAACAAAAATTGGAAACGTAATTGGAATTTTCAAAGCTTATTGTACACGAGTTGGAAGTGGCCCTTTCCCAACTGAATTATTAGATGAAGTAGGTGAAGAAATTAGAAGAGAAGGAAGAGAATTTGGAGCAACAACAGGTCGTCCGCGTCGTTGTGGTTGGATTGATTTAGTTCAAATGCGCTACGCAATTATGATTAACGGTGTTACAGAATTATCAATGATGAAAGCTGATATTCTTAGCATTTTTGATACGATTAAAGTGTGCACGCATTATTTAATCGATGGTGAAAAAGTCACAGATTTCCCTTACGATGTAAATGATGTGGAAATCACTCCAGTTTATGAAGAATTAGCAGGTTGGAATTGCGATTTGACGGAATTAGATTCTTATGAAAATGCACCACAAGCGTTAAAAGATTATGTAACTTATTTGGAAAAACAATTAAATGTTCCAATCAACGTTGTATCTGTAGGCCCAGACCGAAAACAAACATTAGCAAATCCTGCGTGATACGAAACTCACATATATTAAAATTTGCGCTTTTCATAGGCGCATTTTTTTTACATGCCCATTTATTTGCTCAAAATAATATTTTGGAACTCTTGCCAGGTTCTGAAAAAGTAATTTACGATGAAAGAACTGGAGTTCATCGTCTATTAGGAAATGTAAATTTCACTTATCAGGGGAATACGATGTATTGTGATTCTGCACATTACCAAGAGAAACAAAAATTAGTTAAAGCCTTTGGTAATGTTCAAATACGCAAAAATGAAGTCAATCTTTTTTGTGACTCCTTAAGCTACAACGGTTCAACGAAATATGCCAAATTGTGGGGACATGTAAAAGTTAGAGATAGAGAGTATAAAATTACGACCGATTCAATGGATTACGATGCCAAACAAGGCAAAGGAATTTACAGAAATAAAGGTAAAATCGAATCGATAGTTTCCAATGAACGAATTACCAGCAAGGTTGGTTATTTCTACCCTCAAAAACAGAATTTTTTCTTTAGTGGCAATGTGAACTACCGAAAAAACGATTTGACAATGACGACTGATACACTTCAATTCGCCTACGAAAAACAAACTGCTTACTTTTTTGGACCAACACAAATTGTAAATGATAGTGTTACCATTCTCTGTACTAAAGGATGGTATAACGTTCAAAAGGAAGAAGGAACACTTTATAAAAAAGCCCAAATTATTCAAAAGAACAACATCATGAAAGGTGACACTTTGTATTATCATGGTAAAATCAAAGAATATGAAGGTCGAGGAAATGTGTTCTATAAAGATTTTGTGCAAAACTTAATTTTCATTGGAGATAAAGCATATTCAAGTGAAGCAAAGAAAGTTACTTATTTGACTGGACATGCTTTAGCAATAAAAGTAAAGGACAAAGACACAATTTTTATTCACGCCGATAGTTTGATTTTGACAAAAGATAGTTTAAATGCAACAGACAAAATAAATGGTTATGCTCATGTTCGCATTTTTCAAAAAAGTATTCAGGCAGCTTGTGATAGTGCTATTTACGAACCAAAAATTGATAAACTTTTCTTGCGTTCTCAACCAATGGTTTGGGCTCAAAATGCTGAATTAAAAGGAGTTTTAATGGAAATTACGCTAAAAGATTCGTTAGTGGAACGGATCGACATTACAGGTAATGCTAGTGCTTTGATGGAGTTAGATTCTGGAAAATACTACAATCAAATTACTGGAAGAGAAATGATTGCATTTTTTAAAAATAATGAATTAATTCGTTCGGACGTTAAAGGAAATGCTTGGACGATTTTCTATCCTGAGGATGAAGAAAAAACAGATTCATTGGTTACTAAAAAACGAATGGGGATGAATCGCTTGTTTGCCTCTGACCTTAGAATTTACTTGGATAGTGGCGAAGTCAGTGGGATAACCTATTTCGATAAGCCAGATGGAATATTTTACCCAATGGATCAAATTCGTACGGAAGAGCAATTTATTAAAGGTTTTCAATGGAGCCCATTATTAAGACCAAAAGATCCAATCACAATGATGGAAAAATAAATATCCTGAAAATTTGAGATAAAATTAGTTTGAAATTGATAGAGAAATCTTAAAAAAAAATATAATTTTTATCTTCCAAATATTATTCCGTGACCAGAAAGCGATTGATAAAGTTTATTCCACTTTAAACGTACTATAGAAGGACGCATTAAATCAGAAACAGTAATTAGTAAATCCCCATTTTCTTGAAAAGTCATTCCTGTTGGTTTGGAGAAAATCGTTGCATCAAGTGTTGTAAAATTAACAACGTCACCAAATTGATTATAAACTACTAAAGTTCTATCGTCAGATGAAAGCACATAAATTTCATTTGTTTTCGGATGAATTGCTAACGCTGATGGTGTGAAATTAAGTCCTTCAACTGTATCGCCAGCATAGGTTACTTTATTTCTTGGCAAAGGCAAATTGTTATCTATTGCGAAAGTTTCTATTGCAAATGAATTGATTTCAAACAACGGCTCCTCTCGTAGTTGACGTTTATTCAAGTTGAAAGCATATAAAAAACTTGAAAATTGTCCTTCTTCTTTTTCTTGAACTTCACTCAATAAAAACAATCTTTTTGTTGATTCATGGAAACATATTCCAGAAGTATTAAAGTTTTCTTTCGTTTCGTTGGTTGAAACAAAGGAAGTTGAATCATAAGGAGGTAATAAAAAATGAACCTTACTGTTTGAATCAAACAATATTAAGGTCGAATCCATTTTTGAAACATCAACGAATTTAAACGCTGAACCTAAAGAAAGTTGACTTGCAATTGAATTATTAAGCAAATCAATCATCATAACATTACCATTAACTGGCTCAATTCCAATCATGTGAGTTGAATCCAACATTGTAACATCAGAGAAAGAAGCTACACCCATCGGAAAAGAACTTACTGTACTTGGATTAGCTAAGTCAAAATAGCCATCTTCCTTTTGAAAATTCGTTGCTTTTTGAAAATAATAACGCTCCACCCCAACTTCTTCAAGGGATTTTGCAGCTACAAAAGAAAGGGCTGCCAAAACGAAAGAAAAAAAGTATTGCTTTTTCACATTTATTATCGAAACAAATTTAACAAATAATTCTGAATCAAAATAATAAGTTTAAATTTGATTATGTCTTATTGCAAATTTTGTAAAAGTTTACCAATTGATAATGTTCATCGGATATACCATGATGAATTTTATGGTGTGGAACTGACAAACGATTTTGAATTATTTGGAAGATTAATTCTTGAAATAAATCAAGCAGGATTATCATGGGAAACGATTTTAAAAAAGCAAGAGTTTTTCTTCGAAGCTTTTGATGAATATGACTTTTATAAAATTGCTAAATATGATAATTTAAAAATTGAAGCACTTCTTGAAAATAAAGGAATTATCCGAAACAAACTTAAAGTCAATGCTGTTATTCACAATGCAAATAAAATGATTGAAATCGTTGAACAAAACGGTTCTTTTCATATTTGGCTTAAAAATCAAGGTGAAATTAGTTTAGAGGAATGGGTTAAAGTATTTAAAAAGAACTTTAAATTTGTTGGCAAAGAAATTGTGAATGAGTTTTTAATGAGCATTAATATTTTGCCAGGAGCTCATGATAAAGATTGCGAAAAGTATAAAACAAAATAGTTACAACATGAAAAAACTTAAAATATTCTCCGCATTGATAATGTTTGCAATTTCATTTCAATCAATTTCTCAAATTAGTTTAAATGCAGGAACTGGATTTGTCAAAGGTTTCACTGTACCTAAACCTTTCTTCGGATTTCAAGGCGGAATTGAATTACCAAGAAGTAATGACGAAACATTTTACGGCAGAATTGGCTACTACTTCCCCCAAAAAGAAGACTTAGCTTTTTCTACTTATGTTACAGCTGTTGATGTTAATACACAGCCAAGCGTATTAACTGTTAACTATGTAACTAAAACAAACTATTTTACAATTGAGGGTGGTACAAGACGTTATCTTGGAAATGATTATGATAATGGATTTTCATTGTATGGTGGAACAAATGCAATGTTGGTTTTTAATACTGTAAAAAGAGATTATGAAAAATATGATGCTACAGGCACCTATCAATGGGAACCAAATTACCAAACATCACCTAATGAACAAAATAAAGGAAATGTTTTGAGTCTTGCTGTCGGTCTTCAAGGAGGATTGAAATATACAATTCCAGCTACGGGAACTTTGTATTTTGACATTAATGGTCAATACGCAATATTTGGTAAAGCAAATAACGTAACAGCTTCAAATACAAACTTGTACTCCCAACTATTCTTTACTTTCAACGTTGGTTTTAGAAAAGATTTGTATTAATCCCACAAAAGAATAACTTCAATTATTTTACGTTATTCTTACATGAAATCACAACTACTTTTTTTTGTTCTAATTCTTGTCTATGCTTGCCAAGGACAGACAAAGAATAAAGACTATTCAGACGTGTTACAGGAAATTCAAGCCGAGAAAGAATCTTTTCAATCGGCTTATTCACAAGCAAATGAGTCAGAAAAATCGAAAATAATTGAGGAAGTAAAAACCTACTTGACTAAAGCTATTTCCAAAGATATTTTTCCACAATGGTATGGAACGAAATGGGATTTCAACGGCACCACTCGAACACCCAAAAAGGGAGAAATCGCTTGTGGTTACTTTGTTACAACAGTTTTAATGGATGTTGGTTTTAAAATCCCTAGAGTTGAATGGGCACAATCTGCATCTGAAGTTTTTATACAGAAACTAGCTCCAGAAAATTTAAAGCGATTTACTGACAGACCTCTCTCCGAAGTTAAAAAATATCTTTTGAATGAAGGAAATGGACTTTATTTGGTGGGTTTAGACACACATGTCGGCTTTGTTTTGGTGGAAGGAAAGGCTGTTAGCTTTATACATTCCAATTATTACTATCCACAAGTTGGAGTTATGAAAGAGGATATTTCCACCAAAAACCCACTTAGTGATTCTCATTATCGTGTTTTTGGAAAATTGTTTACAGATGAAATGATTTTAAACTGGCTGGAGGAAAACGAATACCAATAAATAGTTGTTTAGTTTGATTCTTAAATTGAAATAAATTTACTGTTTCATTTTCTCTTTAAATAACTGAGAAACGCTAAAACCATCAATTAATTTCTATCCATTTCTTAATTTCTCCTTACTTTTGCAGTTGAATGAATCAGTTTAAAAAAGTAGCGTTTTACACCCTTGGTTGCAAGTTGAATTTCTCTGAAACTTCGACAATTGCTCGCTTATTTGAGGATTCAGGTTTTGCGAAAGTAGAATTTGAAGAAACCCCAGATGTATATGTCATTAACACTTGTTCGGTTACTGAAAATGCAGACAAAAAGTGCAAACAGCTTGTAAAAAGAGCACAAAAAATCAATCCTGAGTCTTTTATTGTAATTGTTGGATGTTATGCCCAATTGAAACCGGAAGAAATTGCAAAAATACCTGGAGTTGATATAGTGCTAGGTGCTAACGAAAAGTTCAACATTCTAGCGCATTTAGAAAACAAAGATTCAAAACTTGAAAAAGCAGAAGTCTCTTTTGATAACATTAAGAATACCAAAGACTTCGTTCCCTCCTACTCTTTTGGAGATCGAACGCGCTCATTTTTGAAAGTTCAAGATGGTTGCGATTATTTTTGCACATTTTGTACCATTCCATTAGCGAGAGGAAAAAGTAGAAATGCTTCAGTTGCTGAAACTGTTTTAGAAGCAGAAAAAATTGCTAAAACTGCTGTAAAAGAAGTCGTTCTTACAGGTGTAAATATTGGTGATTTTGGTCAAGGTGAAGGAGAAAATTTCTTTGATTTGATTAAAGTACTAGATAAAGTAGAAGGAATTGACCGTTTTCGAATTTCATCTATTGAACCCAACTTGCTTTCGAACGAAATCATTGATTTTTGCTTGAAAGATTCCAAGCGATTCGTTCCTCATTTTCATATTCCTTTACAATCTGGTAGCGACCGATTACTGAGATTAATGCGTAGAAAATACGAACGTGCTCTGTATGCGGAACGTGTAGCTCAAATCAAATCCATTCGGCCAGATGCGTGTATTGGCGTAGATGTAATCGTTGGTTTTCCAGGTGAAACAGATGAAGATTTTTTGGATAGCGTTAACTTTATTAAATATTTGGATATTAGTTACTTACATGTGTTTACCTATTCTGAACGTACAAATACAGGCGCACCCAAATTAGGCGAAAAAGTACCAATGGAGGTTCGTCGAGAAAGAAGCAAACAGTTACATTTATTATCAGACAGAAAGAAACGTCAATTCTACACCGAAAATATTGGAACGGAACGAACAGTGCTTTTTGAACACGAAGAAGATGAAGGAATAATGTATGGATTTACAGAGAATTATGTCAAAGTAAAATTTCCATTTCAGCAAGAGTTAACCAATACATTTCAGAAAATCCGCTTGACAGAAATCGATAGGGACGGAATTATGAAATGTGAATTAATAGAAAATTTAGTTACAATTTAGAAGAATGAAACCAATTTATATCACACGAAGAGAGACCTTTAACGCAGCACACAAATTATGGAGAGAAGAATGGTCACCTGAGAAAAATCTTGAAGTTTTTGGAAAATGCTCTAACCACAATTGGCATGGGCACAACTTTCAATTATTTGTTACTGTGAAAGGAATACCAAATGAAGAAACGGGATTTGTGATTAATTTAAAAACATTAAGTAAAATCTTACGTGAAAAAGTAATTGAAGCTTTAGATCATAAAAATTTGAACTTGGATGTTCCGTTTTTAAAGGGAATTATGGCTTCAACAGAAAATATAGCGATTGCGATTTGGGATTTAATAGAAGAAGATGTACGTCAGAATGGTGGTGAATTAGCTCATATAAGAATCATCGAAACGGAAAATAATTTTGTGGATTACTACGGAGGAAAGGAGCCGTTTTAAATTGTAATTCAAACTAAAAAAAAACAATTTTGGAAAATAAAATATTAGAAGAGAATTACCTTTCAATTATCAAAGCTCTGGGTGAAAATCCAGAACGCGAAGGATTACTGAAAACCCCTGAACGTGTTGCTAAAGCGATGCAATTTCTAACAAATGGTTACGATATAAATCCCGATGATTTAATTAATCAAGCGATATTTCACGAAGAATATTCTGAAATGGTTTTGGTGAAATCGATTGATGTTTATTCCCTTTGTGAGCATCATATGTTGCCATTTTTCGGAAAAGCGCATATTGCCTACATTCCTGATGGAAAAATTGTTGGTTTGAGTAAAATCCCACGAGTGGTGGATGCCTATTCAAGACGTTTACAAGTGCAAGAGCGTTTGACAATTGAAATTAGAGATTGTGTTCAACGCACTTTAGAACCAAAAGGAGTGGCAGTTGTAATTGAATGTTCGCACATGTGTATGCAAATGCGTGGTGTACAAAAACAAAATTCTGTTACAACTACAAGTGCTTTCACTGGACTGTTTTTAGAAAACGATGCAACACGTAAAGAATTCATTAATTTGATTCAAGCGAAATTGCATTAAAACATTGAATTGAAAGGTGAAAACAGAGAGTTGAGAGTTATTGAATATTAAAGTATAAAACTTGTAAAAGTCAATTTTCTTCTTCAAGCTTAAACCAACTTTTGTTTATCAAATCAATGATAAATAGCTTTAAATCAAGCCATTGATATCTCCAATAATTCGTTCAGCCAATGCATCTGCAGCTTCTGCACTTTTACTTTCTGAGTAAATACGAATAATTGGTTCCGTATTACTTTTACGCAAATGTACCCACTCTTTACCAATGTAAATTTTTACTCCATCTGTAGTGTCCACTTCTTCATTGGCATATTTAGCAGCCATTTTTACAAGCACATCATCCACATTTATTTCTGGAGTCAATTCAATTTTATTTTTTGAAATAACATATTTAGGATACGAATCTCTCAATTCGGTTAATGTCTTTTTCTCGTGTGCTAAATGACTTAAAAACAAAGCAATTCCAACCAACGAGTCACGCCCGTAATGCAATTCAGGATAAATGATTCCACCGTTTCCTTCTCCACCAATAACTGCACCTAATTCTTTCATTTTCACAACAACGTTTACTTCACCAACTGCTGAAGCCGCATATGTTTGACCAGCTTTTTCTGTGATATCCCTTAAGGCACGTGTTGATGACAAATTTGAAACAGTTGCTCCAGGAGTATGTTTTAAAACGTAATCCGCACAAGCAACCAATGTATATTCTTCTCCAAACATAGAACCATCTTCGCAAACCAATGCCAAACGATCAACGTCTGGATCAACAGTAATTCCAACTTGTGCTCCAATCTCTTTAATTTTTGCAGACAAATCAGTTAAATGTTCTGGCAAAGGCTCCGGATTATGTGGGAAATGACCAGTTGGTTCACAATACATTTCTGTAATTTGAGTAACACCCAATTGTTTCAATAAAGCTGGTACAAAAACACCTCCAGTTGAATTTACAGCATCAACTACAACATTGAAATTAGCTGCTTCAATTGCATTTTTATCCACTAAAGGCAAGGCTAAAATGGCGTCAATGTGCTTTTGCATGTAACTTTCGTCATTTATTACAATACCTATATCATCAACTTCTGCAAAATCGTAACTTTCTGAAGCAGCAATTGCAAGAATTGTTTCGCCGTCATTTCCAGAAATGAACTCCCCTTTTTCGTTCAATAATTTCAATGCGTTCCATTGTTTAGGATTATGACTAGCAGTAAGAATTATTCCACCTTGTGCATTTTCCATTGGCACAGCAACTTCCACAGTTGGAGTTGTTGAAAGATTTAGGTTTACAACGTCAATTCCTAATCCAACTAAAGTGGAAACAACAAGATCCGAAATCATCTGTCCTGAAATTCGAGCATCTCTACCAATTACAACTTTTAAACGTTGGTTTGGATGTTTGTCTTTTAACCACGTTCCATAAGCTGCGGCGAATTTAACGGCATCGATTGGCGTAAGTGCTTGGTCGACTTTTCCTCCAATTGTTCCTCGGATTCCTGAAATTGATTTAATTAAAGTCATGGTTATTTATTTTGTAGTAGCTCTTTTTTGTTAGCAATCATTTTCATACAAGCAATTGCTGCTTCTATTCCTTTATTGCCGTGCTTTCCACCCGATCGGTCGATTGATTGTTGGATATTGTTGTCTGTCAATAAACAAAAAGCAACAGGTTTGTTGTATTTCAACATCACATCCATTATTCCTTGAGTTGTTCCTGAGCAGACGAAATCAAAATGTTTCGTTTCACCTTGAATCACAACACCAATTGCAATAACTCCATCAACGGATCCTTGTTCACAGAAATATTGGGACCCTAAAGGAAGCTCGAATGCTCCTGTAACAAATTGAATAAAGATATTTTCTTCTTTTACTCCGTTCTCTAGAAGCGCTTGTTGAGCACCTTTAAGAAGGTTGAAAGTTATTTGGTCATTCCATTCAGAAACAACAATGCCGACTTTAAAATCGGCACCATTAGGAACAAGTTCCTTATTATATTCTGAAAGATTTTTAAGGGCCGTCGCCATCTTATTTCACTTTTGTACTGCTAGCTCTAGCAATATATTTTTCGATTGTTTTTTGAGCTGCAAAAGATGGATAATCGTCTTGAATTCTAGTGTAATAAGTAGTTGCATCCTCAAATTTCTTTAATTTTTCTGCGTGCAAACCAGCTTTAAATAGGTACATTGGAGTAGTCATTTCATTATCATTTGCATCAGCAGCTTCCATATACTTCTCGATTGCTTTCTCATAATTTTTCATGTCAGAGTGACAATCTCCTTGTAGTCCTATAGCAAAAACACTTATATAAGTATCTTCTAAATCTACACCTTCCAAATTATCTAATGCTTTTTGAAACTCTCCTTTTTTCATGTATTGAGTAGCCAATAGATATTGACCAATTTCTCCACCCGTTTTTCCGTCATACGATTTAACGAAAGGCTCTAAGGATTTAATCGCTTGATCTGTTGAGTCTTTTTCAATGTAATTCATTGCAACCCACCAACCATCGTTTGATTTTTCGTTACTTGGCATCCAAATGAATTGTCTATAAAGAAAAAATAACAAACCTAAGCCAAGAACTCCTCCGATTAAAAAAGTTCCGATTTTGAATCTTTTATCGCTGTTAAATTTTGATTTTAGTGTATCAAAGCTTAAATCTTCTACCATTTTAAAAATTTTAGGTTGCAAAAATAAGTTTTTTTTGGAATTTACTCCGTTTAATACTTACATATTTCAAATTGTTTCAAACAATTGGCTTTTAACTCAAAACTATTCTACATTTTTCCCAATTCCACCTGAATAAAATCAGCCAATTCTTTTAAGTAATTTTCAGAAAAATCAAATTTCACATTTGCTGTAGCATAAATTTCAGGAATTGATCTTGTGTAGCCAAGTTTCAACGCTTCTTTGTAATCAAAAACTGCTTTTTCGAAATTATCAATGCTATTTTTCCAAACGCCTAAAGCACCTAATTGGGCAATTCCATATTCAATATAGTAAAACGGTACTTCAAACAAATGCAATTGTCGTTGCCAAGAAGTTGCAATTTGATCTTCAAAACCAGTCCAATCGGTCAAACCGGTTCCAAAATCCTTAGAAAGTTGTTGCCAAAACACATGACGTTCAGCCACAGAATGATTCACGTTTGTATAAATCCAATGTTGGAACGCATCAATTTGAGCAATCCAAGGAAGAATTTTTAAAATGCCCTCTAATTGTTCTCTTTTCGCACGTTTCAAATCATCTTCGTTCGGATAAAATGCGTCCCAATAATTCATTGTTAGCATTTCCATTGACATCGAAGCCAATTCAGCAACTTCAGAAGGTAAATTTTTGAATCCTGTCAAATTCAAATCACGACTCAAAAAAGAATGTACTGCATGACCTCCTTCGTGAACCATTGTCACCAAATCACGCTGTGCCCCTACTGCATTCATAAAAATGAACGGAACACCAATTTCGTACAATGGATAATTATAGCCTCCAGGCGCTTTTCCAGGTTTTGAATCCAAATCCAAATGCCCCATTTCGTCCATCGTGCGCAAACAATTCCCAAAATAGGAATCAATTTTATCAAAAACACCAATAGTTCCTTCCAACATCTCTTTTCCAGTTTGGAATGGATTCAAAGGAGCTTTTCCTTCTGGGTCTACTTCAAGATCCCAAGGTTTGAACTTGTCTTTTCCTAAAAGTGCTAGTCTTTTTTGCTGAATTTCTTTTACGATTGGAACAATCAAAGTTTTAATCGCATTATGAAAAGCAAAACAATCTTCCTTCGAATAATCAAAACGACCTAAAGCTTGAAATTTATAATCAACATAATTCTCAAAGCCAGCATTTCTAGCTAATTCGTGACGTTTCTGGATTAATTCTGAATAAAGTTGATCTAGTTTTTCTGTATCTTCTCTTCTACGATTTGCAATCTTTTCAAAAACCACTTGACGCAAATTTTCATCTTGCTCTTTTAGTAATTGAGCTGCTTTTTGCATCGTCAAACTTTCTCCGTTATGTTCAATGGATTGTGCGGCACTAATTGCACCGTATTGTTGTGCTTTTTCATTTAATTCAGCTTCAATTGCAACGTTTTCCTCTCTGAATAAATTCAATTGAACTTCTGTTGCACGAAAATAAATTTTGTATGCTTCGTTAGAATTAAATTCATTCTTGAACGGACAATCCACCAATTTTCGATTCAATTGATCTTCCATAGGAGCAAGCTCAGGTTGAATTTTCGTTACGAATAAATTGTATGCAGCTGAAAAAGTCTCATTCGTTGTATCAATCGACATTCGAATATAACGCCAAGCCATATCCTCTTCAAGAACTGCATCTAGTTCACTTCTGTCTTCTAACCATTTTTTAAAGTCAGTTTTCGTATTTAATTCTCGACTCAATAAATTATCAAAGTAAGGTTTTATATCTTCCCACGCATTGATTTTTAAATCTTCAGCGATAAATTTTCTTGGATTTTTTTCTATTTTCATTTTTTTAGGCATTAGTTTTTATAGGCAATAGTTGTGGAGTGGATAGGCAATAGTTGTGGAGTGAATAGGCAATAGTTGAGGAGTGGTTGGGCAATAGTTGAGGAGTGGTTAGGCAATAGTTGAGGAGTGGTTAGGCATTAGTTTTAGTAGGCAATAGTTTTAGTAGGCAATAGTTGAGGAGTAAATAGGCATTAGTTTTAGTAGGCAATAGTTTTAGTAGGCAATAGTTTAAATAGGCATTAGTTGAGGAGTGAATTGGCAATAGCAGAGGAGTGATTATTAGGCAAGAGTTAAAAAGTAGAAGATTTAAAATTGAATTTCAAAAAAAAAAGAGTTAATCACTAATCTTAGTTCTTAACTCTTTCTTTCAGTTTCAACTTTCAACTTTGCGTTTTCAGTTTTCAGTTCGATTTATTTCCCTCTCGAAACACCTGTTTTAACTGGCGCAGCTTTTTTAACATTTGCTGGCTTAGAAGATTTAGTTGGTGCTGTAGCTACCGTTTTCTTCGAATCTTCTTTTTTCGTTTTTGCTTCTTTTACAGCTTTTTCAGTAACAGCAACTTCTTCTGAGTTCTCAACTTCGGCAGTCATAAGTCCTGCGGCATGCAATAAATTATACCATTGAAATATTTTTTTAACATCCGATGGATACACTCTATCTTGATCATAGTTGGGAAGTATTTCCGTCAATGAATTTGCTAATTCTTTAGCTTCAGCTTTGTGAGAAATACACTCTCCACCTTCATATTTATCGTAAATTGTTTTGAAAACGTCTGTCAACTTAACATCATCATCGTAAGTAAAAATGCTAATATCTTCCAATGTTGAAATTTTTTCAGAAGCATAAGCAGGAAAACGTTTTTTGTCAATCATTGATTCAACGATTACACTGTTTTTACTTTGTGCAACAACTTTAAAAAGTCCTGGACGACCTGAGATAGCAATAATACCTTTAATATTCATAAATTTGATTTTTGCCAAAAATAGAAAAACTTTCGATTGTACTTACATCTGGAATGAATTAATAAAAAAAATCAAACCACTAATCAGCTTGAAAATTTCTTCCAAAATCGAAAAATGAATTTGAAAAATAGAATTTTACAGTTATTCATGAATCAATCTAATTCAAAGTCTTAAAATTTGTCAAAAAGTAAATATTTATTATGATATTTGTGAAAAATTATCAAGTTTCAAATTATTAGACAAAATATGAAAATATTAGTTACTGGAGGAGCTGGTTTCATCGGAAGCAACTTAACAAAAAGATTACTTAACGACGGTCATGAGGTAGTAGTTTTTGACTCACTTTTAAGAGGAAATAAGTTAGATGAAGAGACGTTGTCAAAAATCACTTTTTACCAGGAGGATGTAAGAAATCAAGAGGCTGTTAATAAAGCTTCAGAAGGTTGCGATTTTATTTTTCATTTAGCTGCTGTTTTAGGAGTAGATGTTGTTGCAGAAAGTCCAGTAGAAACGATGGATGTGGAAGTAATTGGAACAAGAAATGTTGTTAATGCTTGCTATGCAAACGGAATTAACAACTTGCTTTACGCTTCAACAAGTGGAATTTATAGTTCTACTGAAATTGTTGACGATGTTTTGACGGAGAAAATGTTGGTTGATCCGCATACATCGTACGCTATGGCAAAAAGATATAATGAACTTTATTTAAAATCAAACTTTGACGAAAAAGGATTGAATTCAGTTTCTGTTCGTTTTTTCAATGTTTACGGCCATAATCAAGATAATAGAATGGTTGTTCCTCGTTTCTTTGAACAATGTATCGCGGGTGAAGACATTACCGTTTATGGAAATGGTAAACAAACAAGAGATTTCACTTATATTGATGATACTGTTGAAGCATGCATTCGTTTAATGAACACAAAAGGGTGGAACATTGTTAATATTGCGAATGAGGCAGAATGGTGTGTGGCTGATTTGGCTAAGGAAATTAAAGAAGTAACAAACTCAAATTCGGAAATTACCTTTGTTGAAAACGCACACGAATTGAACGGTTATGAAGTTGCAAGAAGAATTGGAAGTTCTGAAAAATTATACGAATTAACAGGTTTCAAACCATTAATGTCACTTAAAGACGGATTAGAAAAGATATATCAAATCAATTACGCAACTCAAATGCATTCTTAAATGACAAAAGATGTTGAAATTTTCAATTTAATTGAAGAAGAAAAAGCAAGACAAACACACGGAATCGAACTTATTGCATCTGAAAACTTTGTGAGCGAACAAGTTATGCTAGCTGCAGGAAGTGTGTTAACAAATAAATATGCCGAAGGACTTCCTGGTAAACGTTATTACGGTGGTTGTGAAGTAGTTGATAAGGTGGAACAATTAGCAATCGACCGTTTGTGCAAATTATTTGGTGCAACCTGGGCTAATGTTCAACCACATTCAGGAGCACAAGCAAATGCAGCTGTTTTTTTAGCTTGCTTGCAACCTGGCGATAAAATCCTAGGTTTTGATTTATCTCATGGAGGTCATTTAACACATGGTTCTCCTGTTAATTTTTCAGGAAAATTATACAAACCGTATTTCTACGGAGTAAATAAAGAAACTGGCTTAATTGATTATGATGTACTTGAAGAGGTTGCTTTGAGAGAACGTCCAAAGATGATTATTTGTGGTGCATCAGCTTATTCAAGAGATTGGGATTATGCTCGAATTCGTAAAGTTGCTGATGAGATAGGAGCTTTAATTCTTGCTGATATTTCTCACCCTGCTGGATTGATTGCTGCTGGAATATTAAATGATCCATTAGAATATTGCCATATTGTTACATCAACAACTCATAAAACATTAAGGGGTCCAAGAGGTGGAATTATTATGATGCGCCATAATTTCGATAATCCATTTGGATTGAAATGGAACAATGGAAATCCAAAATCGATGGCTGCTTTGCTAGATGCTGCAGTATTTCCAGGAATTCAAGGTGGACCATTGGAGCATGTTATTGCTGCAAAAGCAGTTGCCTTCGGTGAAGCTTTAAGTCCAGAATATAAAACTTACATGAAACAAGTTCAAACGAATGCTGCTGCAATGGCAAAAATGTTTATTGAACTTGGATATACAATAATTTCTGGAGGAACAGACAACCACAGTATGTTAATTGATTTACGCTCAAAAGGAATTACAGGAAAAGATGCTGAAAACACCCTTGTTAAAGCGGATATAACTGTAAACAAAAATATGGTTCCATTTGATACAGAATCTCCTTTTGTAACTTCAGGAATTAGAATTGGAACACCTGCAATAACTTCTCGTGGAATAAAAGAAGGTGATATTCAAACAATTGTTAACTTAATTGATCGTGCTTTAATGAACAAAGATAATGAATCTGAAATTCAACTTATTAGAGCAGAAGTAAATCAATTTATGTCTGATAGACCTTTATTTACTTGGTAAAATAAATAGGCATGATATTCAAAACAAGAGTTGATTTGTTTTACAAATTAGTTGTTGTTTTTATCATTATACTTTTTGGTTTTATCCTTTTGAATATTGATTATAAAAATGAAGTAATTGGTTTTTATTTTACTTTAATTATCTTACTTCTTATCCTTTTTTTTTTAATTGGTACTGCATTAACAACAAAATTCGTTCTTACTGATTCGGATTTATATTGTAAAACGTTTATTTGGAAAAAAACAATTCCATTAGAAACTATTCGGAAAGTGGAGAAACAAAATTATTTATTCTCAGGTTGGAAAATTTCTACAGCTTATAGAGGAATTATCATTCATTACAATAAATTCGATGAATTATTAATATCTCCGGAAAAGGAAGCTGTTTTCGTTGAAGAAATTTTGGACAGAATTAAGAAATTACCTTAAAATTAAATACAAAAAAAAGCGGACTTTCATCCGCTTTCATATTTTAATTGTATACAACTAATTACGCATTTGCATTCATTGTATCAAGTACATCCATAACGCTTTTCACTGCTTCAGCAGATTCTGCTAAAAGTGCTTTTTCGTCTTCGTTTAATTGTAATTCGATAATCTTTTCGATACCGTTTTTACCTAAAACTACAGGAACACCTAAGTATATATCTTTCATTCCGTACTCGCCGTTCAACCAAGCACAAACTGGGAAGATACGTTTTTGGTCACGAACAATCGCTTCAACCATTTGAGCAGCTGCTGCTCCAGGAGCATACCAAGCAGAAGTTCCTAATAATTTAACGATTTCTCCACCACCAAATTTCGTTCTTTCGATGATTTCATTCAATTTTGACTCTTCGATCAACTCAGTAACTGGAATACCACCTACTGTAGTATAACGAGGAAGTGGAACCATTGTGTCTCCATGGCCACCCATCAATACTGCTTGAATATCTTTCGGAGAAACATTTAACTCAGTTGCTAAAAAAGCACGGTAACGAGCTGTATCTAATACACCAGCCATCCCAAATACTTTACTAGAATCTGTTTTTGCACTTAGGTAAGCACAATAAGTCATAACATCTAATGGATTCGAAACGATTATGATAATTGCATTCGGAGAATACTTCACAACGTTCTCTGTCACTGTCTTAACGATACCAGCATTGGTAGCAATAAGATCGTCACGAGACATTCCTGGTTTTCTTGGTAAACCCGATGTAATTACAACCACGTCAGAATCAGCTGTTTTTGAATAATCATTCGTAGATCCAATAGTTCTTGAATCATACAAATTGATTGGAGAAGTTTGCCAAATGTCTAGCGCTTTCCCTTCTGCAAAACCTTCTTTGATGTCTAACAAAACGATCTCGTTCGCAATTTCGCGCGAAGCTAAAACATCTGCACACGTTGCGCCAACATTTCCAGCGCCTACTACTGTTACTTTCATATTTGAACCTTATTAAATTAGTACTACTTAAAGTGCTACGAATTTAATTAATTTGACCAAAACAAAGTCGTTTTAATCAATAAAATAAAAATTGTTTCTATTTCAAGGCAACTATTAACTTTGACGGTCGTTAACAACTTGTTGAAAAATTGGAGAAAAAGGATCATTTAAAAGAAATTGTAGAGGGCTGCCTCAAAGGTGAAAGACGTTCGCAAGAGGCTTTGTTCAAACAATTTTATGGGAAAATGTTTGCTGTTTGCTTGAGATATATTTCAGACAGGGATACAGCTCAAGAAGTTCTTCAAGAAGGATTCATTAAGGTCTTTGACAAATTGGAACATTTTGATTTTAAAGGTTCGTTTGATGGTTGGATTCGTAGAATAATTGCTAACACTGCAATTGATACTATTCGCAAAAATAAACGTAGTCCTTTTTTAAGTGAAAAAGATACTGATTTCAAGCAGGATGCAGTTGATGAAATGGTTGAAAAAGAAGTGTTTGATACCATCAATTTAAAAGCAGAAGTTGCACTTGAAGCAGTTTCTAAACTTTCACCTGCCTATCGAACTGTTTTCAATCTTTATGTGATGGAAGATTATTCTCACAAAGAAATTGCAGATATTTTAGGTATAAATGAAGGAACATCAAAATCCAATTTGGCAAAAGCAAAAATGAATTTGCAACGCATATTAAAAGATAAGTATAAAAACATCGATTAGATGAAAGACATTGAAAAACTATTTAAAGATTCTTTAGAAAATCATGAGTTACCTTATGATGCTTCTGCTTGGAAAAGTCTAGAATCTAAATTACCTCAAGTTGGAATTGTTAAACCTATCAATTTTACGAAATGGGGATTAATCGGTTTCGCAGCAGCTGCTTTAGCAGTTTCTGTATTTATCGTTTCAAATTCTGACGAAAAACAAACCAACTTAATTAATAAAAAAGACGTTAAACATGTTGAAAAACAATCAACTTCAACTAAAAAAACTACTTCAACAAATCCTGATTTAATTACTGAAAAACAATTAATAAATCAAAAAACAATACAAAAAAATTCAACTGAAAACACAACTAATTCTCTTGTAAATATTGAACAAAATCAAGTAAGAGGTGAATATGAAAATTCAAATCACCAATTTATGAAAGATTTAGAGAATGGTGTGATTCCGAATAATACAAACTTTCAAACAACTGCAGTTCAATCGAATCCTGAAAATCAAAAATCATATACTAACTTCAAAATACCTGCTGTTTCTACGAAGTGTCAAGGAGAAACACTTGAATTAGATAATGAAAATTCAAAATCTATTGTATTAAAATCACCTTCAGGAAAACTAGAAGTAATTCGTGCTAAAAGTCAATTGAAAACCAATTTAAATCAAACAGGAACTTATTCAATTAGTGCTGTTGATGAAAAAGGAGATTTAATTGAACTTAAAACATTCAATGTAATTAACTCACCTTCAATTTCTTTGAATTTTGACTCTGATATAACTTATGAAAATGGTTTACCTGTATTAAAAGCTAATTTAGAAAGTGAAGAAAATAAAGTTAAGTGGACATTGAATAACAAAACACTTGATGTTGCAGGCAAAAATACCGTAATTTATGCCTTCAAGAAAGGAGCTTATGAACTAAATGTTACAGCAACAAATGAACAAGGATGTAAGTCCACTGAAAGTAAATTAATTCAAGTTAAAGATGAATATAACTTACTTGCCTACAATGCTTTTGATCCATTTTCAAACGACAATCGCAAAACAACTTTCTTACCAGTTGCACTACAGAATAGAACTTCAACTTTCGAAATGGTGATTTTAGACCCAACAGATGGTGGAATTGTTTTTGAAACTTCTGATGCATCTCAACCTTGGGATGGTATAGATAGAAGAGATGGTAAATTAGTGAATTCTAACAAAGTTTATATTTGGAAAGTTTCTATCAAATCACCAGAAGCCGGAGAAAAATCTGAATATAAAGGAACAATAACTAGAATCTAGTTTTCTAATTGCTTTTTGCTTTTATAAGTTTTGTTAATAGGGATTAATGTTAAAATATTAATCCCTATTTTTGTTTATTCAGCAAAAAATGGCACTAAAACTATTTAATACTAAAATACAACACAAACGTTTCGACTTTATGCCTCGTTATTACGATGAGCGCAAAGAACGTTTGGAATTAAAAAGAAAACAATTTCAAGAAAATGAAAACCTTAGCGATTCAGAACGAACTGCTGCAATGCGTGAACAATTAAAAGATAATTGGTCACACGGAAGGGCTAGACAACAAGCAAACTATCAAGCGAATTTTAGAATTCTAATCTTAATCGGTGTTATTGTTGTTCTTGGTTATTTCATTTTCAATGGATTAGACGATATCGAACAAGTGATTCAAAAAATCATGAAGTAATGAGTATCATTCAATTATTACCAGATCATATTGCCAACCAAATTGCAGCTGGAGAAGTTATTCAACGTCCAGCTTCCGTGATTAAAGAAATGGTTGAAAATGCAATTGATGCAGGAGCAACAAGTATAAAAGTTATAGTTAAAGATGCAGGGAGAACACTCATTCAAATCATTGACGATGGAGATGGAATGAATGAAAAAGATGCTGTTCTCTGTTTTGAACGACACGCTACAAGTAAGCTAAAAACAGCTGACGATTTATTTCAATTACAAACGAAAGGGTTTAGAGGAGAGGCGTTGGCTTCAATCGCTGCAATCGCACATGTTACTCTAAAAACTAAGCACAAAGACGAAGCTGAACTCGGTGTTAAAATCGAGGTTGAAGGAAGTACAATCAAAATTAATGAACGAGTTGTTTGTCCTAAAGGAAGTTCGTTTGAAGTAAAGAATTTGTTTTACAATGTTCCTGCGAGAAGAAATTTCTTGAAATCAGACGCAGTTGAATTCAACCATATTCGCGAAGAAATGGAACGAATTATTTTTGCGCATCCTAACGTGCATTTCTCTCTATTCCACAATGGACAAGCGATTTATGAACTTCAAAGTGCGATTTTAAGAAAAAGAATTGTGGACGTCTTTGGAAAATCAATTCAAGAAAAATTAGTTCCAATTGAAGAAGAAACGAATATTGTAAATATTCACGGATACATCGGAAAACCTGAAGCTTCAAGGAAATCAAGAGGAGAACAATACCTTTTTGTCAATAATCGATTTTTTAAGGATAGTTACTTTCACCATGCGATAACAAAAGCCTATGAAGGATTAATTGCTGAAAAAACCTACCCTACCTATTTCATTTTCTTTGAAATTGATCCATCTAAAATTGATGTCAATATTCACCCAACAAAAACTGAAATTAAATTTGAAGAAGATCGTTTTATCTATTCAATTCTATTAAGTTCAGTTAAACAAGCGCTCGGAAAATACAACATCTACCCTACTTTGGATTTTGAACAAGAAACAAGTTTTCATGTACCTAGCTCGGTTAGAAAATCAGATCCTGTTGCACCATATATTGAAGTAAATCCAAATTTCAATCCGTTTCAATCAACTAGTTCAAGCCCAAGTTCTAATTCTAAAGGGGGTTCAAGTGGGTTTTCAACAGCCATGAAAAATGTAGGATTCGGAAACGATGCACCGAGTACTTTAGATTGGGAAAATTTCTATAAAATTAAAGAAGAAGAAGCTCCTGTTGAAACTAAAAAAATAAATTTTGAAGAAACAATTGAAGAAACAGTAGTTGAACAAACAGACAATTTACTTATTCGCGGAAAATACCTTATAACAAATTGTAAATCAGGATTATTGGTAATTGATTACAAACGAGCAAACGAACGCATAGTTTACGATGAATTACAAGCAAATTTTATTCATTCGCCAATAGCTGCCCAGCAATTATTGTTTCCTTTTGAGAAAAACATTAGTAAACAAGAAGCACTGCAATGGTCGAATAATACATCTTTGTTTTATCAATTGGGTTTCATTGGTGAAATACAAAATGAGAATCTACTTGTTAATGCTATTCCATCTTTTCTTTCTGATGAACATATAAATGACGTATTAGAAAATATGTTAGAAACGCTTATGCATCGCGAAATTGAAAAATCGGATTTAGCACATAAATTGATTTCAGACATTGCCAAATCAGCAAGTAGAACATTAACAGTAACTACAAATGATCACGGAAAGAAAATAATTGACCAACTATTTCAATGTGAAAACCACAGCTTTTCTCCAACTGGAAAAAAGATACTAAATACATTAACTTTGGAGGAAATAGCACAAAAATTTTAGTATGTTAAATAACATTCCGCAAGTAACCAAAAACATCTTGATTTTAAATATCATGTTTTTTGTTGCGACCTTTATTCTGGAGACACAAAAAATTGACCTAGTATCCCAATTTGGTGCACATTATGTCAACTCCCCACTTTTTCAACCGTTCCAAATTGTCACTCATTTTTTCATGCATGGTAGTTTACTTCATATTTTCTTCAACATGTGGTTATTTATCATGCTTGGTTCTTACTTAGAAAGAATATGGGGACCTAAACGATTTTTTATTTTCTATATTGCCGCTGCTTTAGGAGCTTTTGGATTGTATAACATTATGGGGGTTTATGAATTAGAAGTTCTTAAAAACCAATTAGTTCAACAAGGATTTGATTTAAATGAAATCAACTATATGATTCAAAATGGAGAATATGACAGAGTTTATTTTGCAAGTAATAATGCTTACCATGACTATGTTGTAAATTCATATACACCTATGGTCGGGGCTTCTGGTGCTGTTTTCGGAATTATGGCAGCTTTTGCCATTCTTTTCCCCAACACTGAATTTATGATTTACTTTATGTTTCCAATCAAAGCGAAATTTTTAGTTGGAGGATATTTGTTATTGGAAATGTTTTTGGCTTATCAAGACAATGCTGGTGATAATACAGCACATTTAGCCCATGTAGGTGGTGCAATTGTTGGGGGAATTATTGTATTAATTTGGAGAAAAACGGATAAAACTAACTTTTGGTAAACCATGAATAACTCAAGAAATCTTGTTGAAGAATTACAGTTTCAATTACGTCATGGAAGCGTAACTACGAAATTGATATTTGCAAACGTTTTCGTTTTTGTTTTTATACAACTTATCCTTGTTACAAGTAGACTTTTTCTATTCGAATCGAACTGGTCAATAGCAGAAATTATTTTTACACTAGACACCAATTTCCTTGGATTCATTATTAAACCTTGGGGTATCATAACTAGTGTTTTTTCGCATTTTGGGCTTTTTCATATCTTGTTCAATATGCTTTTTCTTTATTTTGCTGGACAATTTTTCGAATCAATTTTTAATGGCAAACGACTACTTTACACCTATATTTTCGGAGGAATTGCCGGTGGATTACTAGAAATTTTCTCTCATTTTATTTTTCCAGCTTTGCAAGAAAGTCATAACATTGTCGTTGGCGCTTCTGGCTCAGTAATGGCGATTTTTACAGCACTTGCTTTTTATAGTCCTAACACAAAAGTACTCTTGTTCGGATTGTTCCCCGTAAGATTATATGTTATCGCTATTTTCTTTCTTTTAAAAGATTTTATTGGACTTGGAAGCGATGATAACATTGCACATTTTGCTCATTTAGGTGGAGCAATCTTTGGTTTAATTTCAATTCAAAATATGTATTCAAAAAACAATATTATTAACGTATTGTATCGTGTTTTTGGAAATATTAAAAGTGTTTTTTCATTTAATAAACCTAAAGCACCAAAATTTACAACCACTAGAGGAGGCTTTAAAAGTGATGAAGATTATAATTTAGAAAAGAAAAAACGCCAAGAAAAAACAGATGCAATTCTAGATAAAATCTCGAAAGCAGGTTATGAATCTCTAACCAAAGAAGAAAAAGACTTTCTTTTCAATCAAAGTAAAAATGGGTAAAATTCGCTATTTCGGAATTCCATTACTTTTCAAAATTGGGTCAGTAATTAGTTTTTTAACTTTATTGACGTGTTACCTTGCACCTCTAATTCACCCTGACACGATTTTTATTTTACCCTTTTTAGGTCTTGCCTATCCGATTATTTTAGTCATTAATGTATTGATTTTTATTGTTTGGTTGATTTTTCGTTCCAAATGGGCACTTGTTTCCTTAGTGGTAATCTTAATTGGAGGAAAACTACATTTCAGAGCTTTTGCATTTACACTCTTTGAAGACTCTAAAAAACAAAATGAACTGAAAGTCCTATCTTACAATGTTCGACTTTTTGACATTTACAATCCTTCTCGAGAAGGCGCAGAAGCTACTAGAAATAAAATATTTAGTTATATAAGAAGTGAAAATCCTGATGTATTGTGTATTCAAGAATTTTATCGTCAAGACCACCCAACTAATTTCCCAACAATTGATTCCATTTATTCAATAATGGGAACAACAATTTACCATGAAAGAAGTGCTTACAAGCGACATGCACACCAAAACTTTGGTATTGCCTTATTCTCAAAATATCCAATGATTGCAAAAGGTGATGTGATGTTTGACGCTCAAAGCAGTGAAGATTTTAATTATTGTATTTATGCAGATATCGTGAAAGACTCAGATACTTTTCGCTTCTATAATGTTCATTTACAATCTATTAAATTTCAGTCTGATTATTATCAAATAAAACCAGGAAACCCAATTGATAACTTGACAGATGAATCTACGATAAAATATATGCTCAAAAAATTGCATGTTGCCTATCAAAAAAGAGCAGATCAAGCGCGAAGAGTTTCCGAACATGCCAAAACTTCACCTTATCCAACTATCATTTGTGGCGATTTTAACGATACACCACTTTCATACACTTACAATCAATTTAATCGCACATTAACCGATGCGTTTAGAAATACATCAATAGGAATTGGTTCCACATACATCGGAAAATTACCTGCGGGTAGAATAGATTACATTTTTCATTCGCCTGAATTGGCCTCTTATGAATTTAAAATTCAAAAGGAAGAATTTAGCGATCATCGCGCCATTTCATGTAAAATTTCCAAATAATGTTTGTAAAAATAAATCCTTATAACATTGATAAACGCTTGATACAGCAAGCTGTTGAATGTTTGCAAAAAGGAGGAATATTAATATTTCCAACGGATTCTGTATATGCAATTGGTTGCGATTTAATGAATAAAAAAGCTTTGCAAGAATTGGGTAGATTGAAAGGTAATAAACTCAGTAAAATCAATTTTGCAATCATTTGTCACGACCTATCAAATTTGTCTTTGTATTCTAAACAGATCGATAGAGCGACTTTCAAGTTATTGAAACACCATTTACCAGGACCGTTTACATTTATCCTACCTGCCAACAATGACATTCCGAAAATCTTCGACACGAATAAAAAGGAGATAGGAATACGTGTTCCCGACAATGAAATTGTTTTGGAAATTGTTCGTCAGTTAGGTAATCCAATTGCGACAACGTCTTTGCACAATAAAGAAGATAACATTCAAGAATATTTTTCGGACCCTTATGAAATTTATCAGAATTACGATAACGATGTTGCAATGATTATTGATGGTGGTTACGGAAAATTAGATGTTACTACGATTGTTGATTGTACCCTAGGAGCACCTGAAATTGTACGTCAAGGTTTAGGAATTTTAGAAATTTGATATGATATTAATTGTCGATTGTGGAAGTTCAAAAGTGCCCTATATAGAGCAAATGGTGGACGAATATTGTGATTTCAAAACAGTACCTTTTTTTGATTTAACACTTGAAATAGCTCAAGAAGCCAGTGGAATTATTTTCTCCGGAGCTCCTTTATTGATCACTGAAATCGAAATGGAAAAATTTATGAATCACGTCAGTTGGATAAAGGAATTTGAAAAGCCTATTTTAGGAATTTGTTTTGGTCATCAATTACTTGGTTTAGTACACGGCTCAAGTGGCTCTCGAATGAAAGAAGACCGCGATTGGCAAGAAATTGAAAACTACATCGATTCTCCACTTTTAGATAAATTCCCACCCGTTTTTGAAATGATGGAAGACCATTGCGAAAGTATTTCAGTTCCCCCAGGATTTATGTTAGTTGCTTCCTCGGATGCGTGTGTCAACGAAATGATGCAACATCAAACAAAACCGTTTTTCGGTGTTCAATTTCACCCAGAAGTTTCAGGAAATCATGGCAGTTTGTTAATTGAAAATTTTGCAAGGGTTGCTTGTGAGGTGAAGTGATTTTTTAATATCAAAACATCTTTTGACGTTTCAATAAATACTGCAAAAGGATTTGATCGTAACCTTCGTTGATGTCAGCTGGCATAAAATCAATACGGTAATTAGCACAACGTAACTTGATTTCATTGAAATAATTTTGAATACCTTCAATGTATTTTTCTTTCACTTCAGCAGGTTGCAATTTCATACGCTCACCTGTTTCCATGTCAATCAACTGATAAGGTCGATTTTCCAACTCAAAATTGTATTCAAGTTTCTTATCAATCACATGGAAGATAACTACTTCGTGTTTGTTGTGTTTCAAGTGATTCAAAGCTTGGAACAATTCATCTAAATGACTTGGGTCGTCAAATAAATCTGAGAAAATTACCACCAAACTTCTTCGATGCGTTAACTCAGCAATATCGTGTAAAAGCTGAACGGTATTCGTTGCTTTTTTCGATTGCTCGTCGTAAGCACGCAAACGTTGTTCCAATTCACTGTACAAATAACGATGATGCGACAAAGAAGATTTTGCTTGTGTATGCAATTCCAATTTTTCGTTGAACAAACTCAATCCAACTGCATCACGTTGACGTTTCAATAATTCAATCAAGCTTGCAGCTGCGTAGGTCGAAAATTCAAATTTTGAAATACCATCTTTCGGAAAATACATCGAACTAGAGGAATCTATTACAATCTGACAGCGTAAATTTGTTTCTTCCTCGTATTTTTTGGTGAACATTTTTTCAGTTCGCCCAAATAACTTCCAATCAATGTGGCGTGTTGATTCTCCAGAATTGTACAAGCGATGTTCTGCAAATTCCACAGAAAAACCATGAAAAGGACTTTTGTGTAAACCTGTAATAAATCCTTCGACAACTTGTTTCGCAAGTAATTCTAAGTTTCCAAATTGAGCTAAACGCAGTCGATTTATTTTCATTTTTTCTAGTTGGCCCTAAATTAAGCAATATTCAGGAATTTAGGTTTTGTATTAAATAAATTGACAAATTTTACTAAGCTAAAAAAATGCCAAATTTTTTAAATCCCAATCAAGGAATCATTTGATTTTCAATCAAATCAGTTGTGTAATGCTGATAAATAGCCTTCATTTGCTGAATCAAAAGTTGGTCTTCTTTGTTCCACTTTTTTTGAATGCGATCATTCCAAGTTAAAGGTGTTTTTCCAGGTCGGAAACAGATTAGATTCTCTTGCGAATAAACGATTTTAGGTTGTTTTCTTGGATTGAAATAAGAAGTTCCAAATGCATAATACTTTGTTTTGACATTCAATAAATCCAATAAAGTTGGTAAGATATCGATTTGCTGAAAACCTGTATTTTCAGGAATCTGAGGTAGTTTTCCACAAGGATGATAAAAAGCGATTGGAATGCGATAAGAATGATTGAGCGAAACACGATCATTGCGTTTAGTAGGTCCAACATGGTCTGCACAAAAAATGAAAATGGTATTTTTAAACCACTTTTTCGTTTGAGCCTTTTCCCAAAAAGCTTTAAATGCTATATCAACATAACTAATAGTTCCACAAATTGGGTCTTTCGGATTTCTTTTGACTTTATCGCTAAATTCTTTTGGGATGGTATAAGGATGATGAGATGATAGAGTAAAGATTAATGAGAAAAAAGGTTTTTTAGCTTCGTCCATTTTGTCCAATGTCCACGGCATAAAATGATGATCCCAAATTCCCCAATTACCATCAAAATGTTTTTCATTATTATATTCAGTCCTTCCAAAATAGTTGTCAAAACCTGCAGCAGCTGCAAAAGCATCAAAGCGCATCGAACCATTTGTACAACCATGATAAAAAGCGGAAGAATAACCTTTCTCTTTCAAAATACTTGGAATACTTTGAAATTGATTACTACTATAAGAAGATAAAATAAAACTTTCATTCATCCAAGTTGGAATAGAAGAAACAATAGTTGGAACAGCATCCATCGACGTGCGACAATTGGCAATAGCTTCGTCAAAATACATCGATTGCGCCAAAATTGAATCTAAATATGGTGAATAACTCTCAGGATTATTGGGGCCAACATACATCGAACCAAAACTCTCAAACAACACAAATACCACATTCGTTGAATCATTCAATATCTCTTGTGGACGCGTTATTTGAACTGGATTGAAATACGAATTCAACGCTGATTCAGAAAAATATTCTTTTTTCTCAACGCCTTCGTAGTCAAAGGTTTTAATGATTGTAAAAGCTGAATTTAATACAGCAGGTGAATTCTCCAATGAACAATAATTGGTTGATTCTAAGATTCCTACAGGTTTTAATTGAAATCCACCACGACCAATTAAAACGGTTAATAACAAAGCTACAATTAAGGTAAAATAGCTTGTTTTAGTTCGATAATCAATTTCAATGGTTTTTAGCTTTCGATATAAATAAATAGTCCCAATAAAAGAAATAAAGAAAAAGCTCAACAACCACCAAAACTCAAGAATAAAATCTCCAGCCAAATTACTTGTTTCGTCATTACTCAGCATATAAACCAAATAATCAAAGCTTGTACGTTTGTTAACATACGAGAAGTAAGCAACATCCATCGCATTGAATAAATAAACGAGAAAACTTGTCAGCGAAAAAACAATAATTAGAACAACCGAACGGATTTTCTCAATCGCTCTTGGCAACGGCAACAAAGTCAAGGCAATAAATGGCAAATAATATAAAGCAACTGTAATGATATCAAACCAAATTCCTACTAAATGCTCAAAAAATCCAAAATTCGGGAAAGAACGAGAATTAGTCAGCAACAGCAAAATGCGATAAAATTCCAAGAAAAACAAAACAATCCCTAGTTTAGCTAGGAGATTGAGAATTGTATTTTTTTGAAGGGAAGACATCATAGAAGTTGAAAACTGAGAGTTGAGTGTGAAAAGTTGCCTTCGAAAGCCTCAGTCAACTATTTTAGATTAGTTGTGGCTAACGATCTCGACGTGGGCTGAGGTTCTCGACGTGGGCTGAGGTACTCGAAGCCCACATTTATTAATAATTTATGATTTTCTCAATTGTTTCTAACAAGCGTTCTTGTGGTAGAAATTGTTTCTCCAAAGAAACAGCAAAAGGAACTGGAGTATCTAAAGAAGCAACACGCATTACAGGCGCATCCAAGGATTGGAAACAATTTTCGGTAATCATTGCGACCAACTCTCCTCCTATTCCTCCAATCATACAATCTTCGTGAAGTACAATTACTTTCCCTGTTTTTCTAGCAGCTGCATAAATTGCTTCTGTATCTAACGGTAAAAGTGTTCTTAAATCAACAATCTCAGCAGAAACATCTGGGAATTTGGTCATCGCTTCTTTCGCCCAATGAACGCCTGCACCGTAAGTGATAATTGTTAAATCAGAACCTTCAGAAACAGTTGCTGCTTTCCCAATTTCAACCGTGTAATAATCGTTTGGAATTTCTTCTTTTATACTTCTGTACAATAATTTATGTTCAAAAAACAATACCGGATTTGGATCCTCAATCGCTGCATTTAATAAACCTTTAGCATCGTGCGGATTGGAAGGATATAAAATTTTTAAACCTGGCGTATGAAAAAACCAAGCTTCGTTGCTTTGAGAATGGAAAGGTCCAGCTGCTGTTCCTGCTCCTGTTGGCATACGTACCACAACGTCGGCATTTTGACCCCAACGCCAATGCATTTTAGCTAAGTTATTGATAATTTGATTGAAACCACACGTCACAAAATCAGCAAATTGCATTTCAACCATTGCTTTCATTCCTGAAATAGATAAACCTAAACCTGCACCAACGATTGCTGATTCACAAATTGGCGTGTTTCGAACGCGGTCTTTTCCAAATTGATCTACCAATCCTTCAGTTACTTTAAAAGCGCCACCGTATTCTGCAATATCTTGACCCATTAAAATCAAATCGGGATATTTTTCCATCGATTGAATCAATGCATCTTGAATGGCATCTATAAATCGTTTCTCAATTTTTGCACCACCAGCATTAACAATTACTTGCGTAAAAGGCGCATAAACGTCAGCTAATTCTGTTTCTAAACTTGGAACAATTGGTCCCTCAGCTTGTGCTGTTTCAAAACCAGCTTGAATTTCTTCTTTAAATGAAGTTTTAATTTCCGTTTCTAATTCATCTGTCAAAACGCCAATTTCTTTCAAATACACTTCGTAATTGGTAACAGGATCTTTTTGTGCCCATTCCTCTTGAATTCCTTCTGGATAATACTTCGTTCCAGAAGATTCCTCGTGACCACGCATACGGAACGTCATTAATTCTAAGATGTAAGGTTTCGGCTCTTCACGAATGTCATCATTTATTTTTCGAACAACTCTAATTACATCCAAGATATTATTTCCATCTACTTGAACCGCATTCATACCATAACCTATTCCTTTGTCGATGAATTGTTTACATCTAAATTGTTCGATAGATGGAGTAGAAAGTCCCCAACAATTGTTCTCGATACAGAAAATTACAGGTAAATCCCAAACAGCTGCAACGTTCAACGATTCGTGAAAATCGCCTTCTGAAGCACCACCGTCACCTGTGAATACCATCGTTGATTTTCCATTCTTTTGAATTTTATTCGCCAAAGCAATTCCATCAGCAATTCCTAATTGTGGACCAAGATGTGAAATCATTCCAACCAACTTATACTCTTGTGTTCCGAAGTGAAATGAACGGTCACGGCCTTTTGTGAAACCAGAAAGTTTACCTTGAAATTGAGCAAACAAACGATTTAATGGAATATCTCTTGTGGTAAAAACTCCAAGATTTCGGTGCATTGGCAACATGTATTCCTCTTTGTCCATCGCATAAGTGCAACCAACAGAAATACCTTCTTGTCCCCAACCTGAGAACCATTTTGTGATTTTTCCTTGACGCAAAAGAATCAACATTTTTTCCTCAATCATTCGAGGTTTAAGTAATTTCTTATAAATCGTTAATAACTCTGCATCGTCAAATCCTTCGCGATTAAATTCAATTGTTCTTGCTTTTAATAAGGTATTTTCTTCCATAATTTTTAATTTAACACTGTTCCATCTAAATTCGGAACATTTTCAATCCCCAACCATTTTAACATAGTTGGTAATAAATCTACACTTTTAATTGATTGTAATTCAGTCATTTCTTGATTTGGAGTACGAATTACTGCCCAAACATTTCGTGTTTGAGGTAAATCGTCTTGTCCTCCATGACCTGTTCCCTCACCACCATGATCAGTTGTTAAAACTACCATCCATTTCTCACCGTAAAGATTTTCTCTAAAATAAATTTGAGTCATTATTTGACCAAGATAAAAATCCGAAATTTCAATGGCGCTTAAGTATTCAAGACCATCATTGCTAAAGCCTATTTTATGTCCAACATGATCTGTATAATCAAAATGAAGAAACATTAAATCTGGCGTGCAATCGCTTAATAATTGAATTGAAGCATCAGTGACTTGCTTGTCATTATCGTACCGTTGTGCATAATCTTCATTGTCAGTTATGCGTAAAAAATCATCCCAACTCGTTAGAATTGTGGCACTTAAATTAGGTTTGAATTGTTTTGCAATTGAAATAATATCAGGATATTCTTCGTAGTTGTTTTTTTTGAATGTGTTTTCAAACAAATTATGTTTTTCAGGCCAAACACCATGCAAAATGGAAGACCAACCTGGTACACTTACAGTATATGGACCGCGATCACAATTGTATGAGAACAAAGAAGATGCGATTATTACATCTAAATTTGGCGTTTCTGCTGTTTGAACGGCATCACTTCTAACTCCATCCCAACCAATAAATAGTACTTTATAGACTGGTTCAGAACCTTGTTTGCAGTTTGTACGAATTTCTTCTTCCGCGTCAAACTTATCGGAGCATGAAGAAAAAACAATTGTTAAGGATAGAAAAACGACGTGTCGAAACATCAAATTAGATTTTCAAACCTTTAACAACGCGTTCTTTTCTTTTAGATTTTTCTAATCGTTTTTTAACAACTAATAAATGAGAGGTACGAGGACTTCCTCTTAATAAATCGATTTTATACTCATTTTCGCCGTACATCATTTTAGGACCTCCTTGTGCATTCCAATCAGCATCAAAATAAAAGCGTTTATTAGTTGAAGTATTTTCAGCTTTTGTATTGAAACTGATGATTTTATTTTCACCTAATTCAAAACGAACTTTAATTTCACCTTTAGACCCATAACTTTCAAAAACACATTTGGTTCCTGCAGGAATAATGATTGTTTCTTTTTCTGAGTTTGAACTCGAAACCAAAGTACCATTTTGGGTTGTGTTTTGAGCATCAGATTTTTTAATTTGGTCTAAAATAATCGTATGAGAAGTGAAAAATTGTACTTGTCTCATTTTTTCTTCCGTATCCAAAGAAAATTCATCGCGAATTTGAGTAGTGTATGGAACTTTAACTCCACATGATAACAGTAAAGTAGTTGTGGCAAAAAGAAAAAGTAATTTTTTCATGTCGTTAGATTTTTTTTTTACAAAAGTAGTCAAAAAGCTAGAATAGGAAATGAAAGGATTTCGTTAAAGAAAACAAAGATTTATTAAAAACCTGAGGATTCCGATTTTACTATCGACCTTATGTTTAAAAGTTAATACAAAACAGAAATTAATCTTAGAACCTGAGGAGTTCGATCATATGGTTTGTTATTATTTAAAACTTTAGAAATACCAGAAGTTATAAAAAATTAAAGATTGTTTAATAAAATGAAATCACATTTTAACAATTGATGTTCTGATTATTTTTGTCGCAATAAAAAATTTGTCGACGCTCTTTTTCTATTTAACTTTTTTAGCGGTAACGGTAAATTACTTGTTTAATGTACAAAACTTTAGTCAAAAAAAATGTACAATTGAACTCCAAGATCTTGAAGATTCCTCTGAAATGGAGGAGAAAACTGAATTTGAAGAAGTTAAAACTATCGAATTAATTTCCTATCCAAAACCTTTGTTTTTGTTTAATTCAGCAGCTTTCAATTCCTTTAATTACAAAGAATCAAAATCGATAAATAGGAGTAAAAATCCGTTTACACCTCCTCAACGATTAAGTTAATTTTTTCTAGTTTAAAAATTACTTAATTAAAATTTATCAAATGCTTAAACATATAATTGATTGGAGGATTGTCCTCTTTTCTTTCGTGCTTGTATCTTGTAATGAAAAAGAAACAACAACCAAAATAGAAACTTTTCCCGTTACAAGACCATTAAAATTTGACACCAATTCTCATATAGACTATGTTGCTGAAATCATGGCTGTTAAAAGCATTGAAATTCGTTCAATGATACCTGGTTACTTTTTAAAGGTTCATGTTGACGAAGGTCAAGAAGTTACCGAAGGCCAACTACTTTTTGGTATTAACAATGCGCCATACAAAGAAGAGGTAGTTAAGAAAGAAGCATTACTTAAAATTTCAGAGTCTGAAATGCAAAGTGCAAGTTTGGAAGTGCAAAACACAAAAATATTTAGAAATAATAAATGCTCAACACAGTTTCTTAAAAGCAAGGATGGAATTACTTGATCTCTATCAGCAACAACAAGAGCTCAACATTCATATGTATCTTGCACTCGGCGGAGGTTAATGTGTTGTTTATAATGTCTTATGGATCTAAATAAAAAACTTGACCATTAAAATAATTTCGAGAAAAAGAGGTTAAAGGTTATAATGTCAATATTTGAGAAAATAAATATTTTCACCTTCAAAAAAAATAATTTATTATCTGTATCAGATAAAATGTCTTTACAAATACAAGTCAATCAATCCTTCTGGAGCTTCAACGTAAAGGATTCTTTTCTTGCGATCCACTTTTTTTACGAGGCCATCAAAAATGGGTAGAAGCACTTCTTTACCGTCGATTTCTGTTTGCATTAAAGGATTAGAAGCAATTTCAATGATGTTCGTCACTAATCCGATTGAACCTTTTATAGCATCAATTACTTCGTAACCTAGTACTTCGTGGTCATAAAAACTCACGTCGTCTAATTCCTTCAATTCGTCTAAAGGGAGATAAATTGCTTTTTTGAGGAGTTTTTTTGCGGCTTCTTCAGTGTCAATTTCTTTGAATTTTACAGTGATAAAACCTTTGTTTTTTAGTTTTACATTGTCAATGAAATAAGGTGTTAGGAAACCATTCATTTCGACAAAAACCGTTTCGAGTTCGGTATATTCTTCTGGATTTGTAACATCCAAAAACAACGAAACTTCACCTTTAAATCCGTGAAGTTTCGCTATTGATCCTAATTGAAAAAAATCTTCTTTATTCATTTCTGCTTATTCAGCAGCACCTTCTTCTTGTGCTTCTTCGTTTGCAGTTTCTTCAGTTGATTCTTCAGCAGCTTCTTCAGCTACTACTTCTTCTTCAACTACTTCTTCCACAACTGGTGCGTTTTTAGCAGCTAATTCAGCAGCTTTAGCAGCATTTACAGCTTCTTCAGCTTTCAACCTTGCTATTCTTTCTTGTTCAGCGCTTTTTACTAAACCATCTTTTTTACCTTCGATTTTTGCTTCTTTCGCAGCCAACCAAGCGTTGAATTTCTCTTCAACTTGCTCCATTGTCAATGCTCCTTTAGCAACACCTTTGATTAAATGGTTTTTGAATAAAACACCTTTGTAAGAAAGAATTGCTTTCGCTGTGTCAGACATTTCAGCTCCAGTTTGAACCCAGCTAAGTGTTCTTTCGAAATTGATGTCAATAACCGCAGGATTTGCAGTTGGATTGTATGTTCCCAATTTCTCGATGAACTTACCATCTCTTTTTGCTCTACTGTCAGCAGCTACTAAATGGAAAAATGGTTTACCTTTTTTTCCGTGTCTTTGTAATCTAATTCTTGTTGCCATAAGGGTTTACAGTTTGAGGTACGAAACCTCGGTTTATAAAAATTTTGAGGTGCAAAGATAAGCATCTTTTTAGAATCTGCAAGTTCTTGGTCTAATAATTACTTTTCAAGCCTAAAATACAACTAAAGAAATTAAATTTTGGTGATTTCAGCATGAAATTAGTTCCAGGTTGCAAGAAACTTTAAAATGCTTAGAACGGTTGCGTTCATTTCCAAAAGTGAGCGTTTAAACTCTCACCTTTGGAATGCAACATTTTAAAAACAACAAAGATTCTAATTCCCCCAAATCTTACCTGTAGAAACGCCGTGGCAAGAATTACATTGTCCAGAAGACAAGGAAGAACCCATGTATTGTTTTTGTCCTGTTGGACCAGTTATTGCAGGATACAATCCATTGATTGAAACGCTCGCTGTTGTGTAGAAATTACCTTTTGAATCGATTTTCACGGTTGTTACTAAATTCCCAGTACCGTTTGGACCTGAGTATAATTCGATAGTTCCAGTGTTCAAAGTGCTTGTTTGTGCTTCGTTGTAGGCTGTTCCCGCAACAGTAAAACACCCCTCACCTTTTCCACCCGAAGTGTGACATTGCATACAATTTTGACCCATGTTGTGGCTATCATCGTCGCCCGCTTTACTTATGTTTGTTTCATCGCAACTGCCGCTTTTTTCACACGAGTTGAACGAAATAAAGGAACCAACTACTAAAAAAGTTCCCATTAGAATTGTGTTTAGATTTTTCATTTTTTTTGTTTTAGTTTTTAGGATATTAGGACTTTAGGATTTTAGGATATTAAGAGAGAACGAGGGAATGAATGAGTGAAATCTGCAATCCGCAATTCTCAATCCGTAATCCGCCAATCCGTAATCCACAATCCTTTCATTCCTCCGCTTTATTTTTTAGTGACATTAATAATGTATAAGCTCCTTTGCTTACAATTTCTTTTCCGTCAAAGTTAGAACTATTTAGGACTTCTACCCAACCATTTTCTTTCGTTCCAACTTCAACTTCTAGCATTTCAAAGGTTTGCTTTCCTTGTTTTACGAATACGTAATTTTTTCCTTCAAAACTCACAATTGCTTCTTCTTCAACTGCTAAAACTTGGTTACTTTTCAATTCAATCTCCGCATTCATATACATTCCTGGGAAAAGACTTTTATCATACTTCGCAAAATGACAGTGTGCTTCTGCGCTTCCATCTACTGAAATAGCTTGACTTATCAGAATTATCTCACACTCAAATTTCTTGTCAGAATCGCTGTTTGAATAAGCCACTAATTTTTGACCGATTGCTAATTTTATCAAGTCTTTCTCAAAAACTTTCAAATTCAAGTGAATATCAGTTGGGTCCACTAATTCAAAAAGTACGTCAGTTGGGTTTACGTATTTTCCGATATTCACATTTACTTTTGAAACAAAACCATTGAAAGGCGCTTTCAACGTAATACTTCTTGAAATTGAGTTTTCTGTTAGGTTGCGAGGATTTATATTTATCAACTTCAATTTTTCAGCTAAAGATTGAAGGGAAATTCGCAAGTTTTGAAAATCTGCTTTTACCTGTTGAAAAACTTTATCACTCGTAGATTTTGATTTATTCAGTTCCTTTTGACGTTCAAATTCTTGCTCTGCCAATTCCATTTTCGACTTAGTAATCAAATAATCTTCTTGCAACTGAATATACTGATGGTCTTCCAAAACGGCAATTACTTCACCTTTAGAAAGCCGCATCCCAGGAAGAAGTTTCGTAGATTTTAAATAACCACCAAGCGGAACACTAACAGAAATTAAATTTTGAGGTGGAACATCAATTTTACCATTTAGTTTAACAATTCCAGAAATCGACTTCGTTTCTAGTTTATGACTTGAAATGTTAGCAGATTTGTATTGAGCATTTGTCAAGGTAACAGTTGAATTGATAGCGACTTTTTCTTCAGCAGGATTTGTTTCATCTACGCTTCCACAGCTATAAAGGAAACTGAATGCTATTAAATATATGATTGTTTTCATTGGTTCTATTTGTTAATTAAGTAATTGATTTTTATTAGGTTGAAATTATAATTTCGAACTATTTCTAGGTAATTTCTTTGAATTTGAAGCGCTTGATTGTTTAAATTCGACCATTCCAAATAATTGATTTCTCCTTTATTGAAAAGCTCCATCGCTGTTTTTTGAATAAGCTTTGCATTTGGAAGTTGTTGTTGTTCAAAGAAATTAATCATTGTTTGATTGTTTTTCTGCTGTGCAAGTGCCGATTGAAGCTCTGTGTTGTGTTGATTTTTACCGTATTCCAACTCGTTTTCTGCAATTTTAATTGCATTTTCTGAAGCTTCAATTCGAGCTTTTTGAGCCCCATAAAACAACGGGATTCCTACACCTATCTGAGCACCGTTGAAACGATTAGTAGCATTATAAACCTGATAGTCTGCGCCTGTTCCTCGGAAACTTTGGTTAAAGTAGCCAATTGTAAAATCTGGTAAAAGTTTTGATTTTTCCAATCGTTGTTGTGCGTTAGCAATCGCCACTTTTTCTTCCATCAATAATAGTTGCGGATGAGATGGGGTTGATTCTGTTCGATCAATGATTTGCAGTTTAAAATCGTCGGCCTGAGGTTCAAATTTTTGAGTTGAATTCAACACTAACTGAAACTGTAATTGTGCAATCTCTTCCTCTGCCTTTAACAATTCGCATTGCATTAAAAGCTCTCCAAGTTGAGATTCTGCAGCTGTTTTTTCAAGAATCGATGTCTCCCCTTTTTCGAAGCGTAAAGTTGATTTCTCAACAAAAAGCGTGTAATTGTCTATCGCCTCTTTCAAAACTTTCGATTGTTCTTTCAAGAGCAACAAATGATAAAAAAGCTCTGAAACCACTCGTTTTGTTTCTGATTCAGAAAGATTTACCGCTAAAACGGATTCTTTCCAATTCTCTTCAAGAACCTTTTTTTGGTTGCTGTAAACACTTGGGAAATTGAAGCTTTGCGAAAGAATAAATTTCGTGTCAAAATAGGCACTATTTACTTGTCCAAACTCTGATGAAAAATTACTTTTTTGTAAATCAAGCGCTGAGCCAATCAACTTATTTTGATAGTCGGCAATCAATTGTTTGTTCTTAATTGAAAGGTTATTTTTCAACGCTAAATTGGTAGCTTCACTAAAGGTAATTGTCTGTGAATAACCTGTAAATAAAGTACTTAAAAATAAAATTACAAGCATTCCAACTTTTGGAGCTTTCACCTTTTTAGGTTGAATATTTTCAAAAATTACGTACAAAACAGGTAAAACGAAAAGCGTAAGGAAGGTAGCCAAAAGTAAACCTCCAATTACCACAGTTGCCAAAGGACGTTGCACTTCAGCTCCTGCACCATTACTTAACGCCATTGGTAAAAAACCAAGTGAAGCAACAAATGCAGTCATTAAAACGGGACGCAAACGAACTTTTGTCCCTGTAATTACAATTCGATTTAGATTTCTCATTCCCGATTCTTTTAAACGATTAAACTCTGCAACCAAAACGATTCCATTCAAAACGGCAACACCGAAAAGCGCAATAAAACCAACACCAGCACTGATACTGAAAGGCATTCCGAGCAAGGCTAAAAAGTAGATTCCACCGATTGCCGACAAAGGAATTGCTGTGTAAATCAACAAGCCGTGTTTCACAGAATTAAAAGCAAAAAACAGCAACAAGAAAATTAAAGCTAATGAAACAGGAACGGCAATTGACAATCGAGCTTTCGCTTCATTTAAATTCTCAAACGCTCCACCATAGGTCACAAAATAGCCCGTGTGAAACTTCAATTCTTTATCCACTTTCGTTTGCAATTCTTCAACGATACTTTGCACATCGCGACCTCGAACATTGAATCCCACCACAATTCTTCGTTTTGTATCTTCACGTTGAATTTGATTTGGACCATTTTTTATCGCCACGTCTGCCAATTGACTTAATGGAATTTGAGAACCATTTGGCGTTGGAATCAATAAGTTTTGAATGTCTTCTAAATTGTTTCTCAACTTGTTATCCAAACGTACGACTAAATCAAAACGTTTTTCTCCTTCGTAAACCAAACCTGTCGATTGTCCTGCAAAGGCTGTGTTTACAATGCGATTGATGTCTGAAATATTCAAATTATACTGCGAAATCAACGCACGTTTGTATTCAATCACAATTTGAGGCATTCCAGTGACAGGTTCAATGTATAAATCTTGAGCACCTTTTACGGTTTTGATGATCTTGCCCAATTTTTCAGCATAAATTGCCAATGAATCCAAATCTTCACCAAAAATTTTACACACCACATCTTGTCGTGCTCCAGTCATTAATTCATTAAAACGCATTTGAACAGGAAACTGAAAACCAGTTGTAATTCCAGGAACATCTTCCAACGCTTTACCCATTTTTTCTGCCAATTCAGGGAAAGTTTCCGCCGATGTCCATTCGTGTTTATCTTTTAAAATCACCATCATATCAGCAGCTTCCATTGGCATTGGATCGGTTGGGACTTCTCCTGAACCAATCTTTGTAACCACTTTTTCAACTTCTGGAAAACGCGTTTTTAAAATATGTGCGGCTTTTTGAGTGTATTCGATACTTGTATTTAAACTACTTCCAGTCAAAACGCGCGTATCAATTGCAAAATCTCCCTCTTCCAAGGCAGGAATAAATTCTCCTCCAAGTGTTAACATTACGAAAACGGCACCTAAAAACAAAGCAACCACAATTCCAATTACTGTTTTGGGAAAGCGTAAAATTTTACCCAAAGTTGCTTGGTATTTTCTTTCAACTGCAAACATCACTTTATCTGAAATATTCGGTTTGTGTTTGATTTGTTTACTCAAGAAAATCGAGCTCATCATCGGAATATAAGTCAGTGAAAGGAGAAATGCACCCACTAAAGCAAAGGCAACAGTTTGAGCCATCGGGGCAAACATTTTTCCTTCAATTCCACTCAAAGACAAAATTGGCAAATACACTATCAAAATAATCACTTGACCAAAAACAGCGCTATTCATCATTTTTCCAGCAGAAAAACCAACTTGTTTGTCCATTTCAGCTTGTGAAATCTTATTTTGATTCGCAAAGAGTTTACTATACGAAAGTTGGTGCATCACTGCTTCGACAATAATTACCGCTCCATCTACAATTAAACCGAAATCTAAAGCTCCTAAACTCATTAAATTTCCGCTTACGCCAAAAAGATTCATCATAATAATTGCAAACAACATCGCCAAAGGAATCACAGAGGCAACTAATAATCCAGCTCTTACATTTCCTAAGAAAATTACAAGTATGAAAATCACGATTAAAGCTCCTTCCACTAAGTTTTTCTCTACCGTTCCAATGGCATTATTTACCATTTTTGTTCGGTCCAAAAAAGGTTCAATAACCACTCCTTCGGGAAGTATTTTTTGAATTTGCGCGATACGTTCTTTTACATTTTTAATTACCTCGCTACTGTTTGCACCTTTCAACATCATCACAATTGCACCTGCTGCTTCCCCTTCGTCATTATAGCACAAAGCACCGTACCGTGTTGCAAAACCAATATTCACTTTCGCGACATCTTTTAATAAAATTGGTGTTCCGTTTTCAGTTTGTTTAACGAGCACATTTTCAATATCTTCAATCGTTCCAATCAACCCTTCACTGCGGATAAACAAAACGGTTGGACCTTTTTCAATATAAGCACCACCTGTGTTTTGATTGTTGTTTTCCAAAGCTGTAAAAACGTCATTGATCGATAACTGAAAAGCTTTTAATTGGTCAGGATTGATAGCAACTTCAAACTGTTTAAGTTTTCCTCCGAAGCTACTAACTTCTGCAACACCTTTAATTCCAAGCAATTGTCGTCTAACCGTCCAATCTTGAATGGTTCTTAGTTCAGTTGCGTCGTATTTGTCTTCGTATCCTTTTTTAGGTCGAACAACATATTGATAAATCTCTCCCAAACCTGTGGATATTGGCCCCATTTCAGGTTTTCCAATTCCCGGAGGAATTTGCGATTGCACATTTTGCAAACGTTCAGCAACTTGCTGTCTTGCCCAGTAAATATCGATTCCATCTTCAAAAACGATTGTTACCAATGAAAGACCAAAACGAGAAAAGCTTCTAATCTCTTGGATTCCAGCAATGTTACTATTTGCTTGTTCGATTGGAAAGGTAACCAAACGCTCGATGTCTGTCGCACCGTAAGAAGGTGCAACAGTAATAATTTGAACCTGATTGTTAGTGATGTCAGGAACAGCATCAATGGGTAATTTTGTAGTTTCAATGATACCAAGCCCAATGAGGGCAATGGTAAACAAACCTATAATGAGTTTATTTTTAATCGAAAACTCGATGATTTTATTCAACATAATCTAAGGTATTAATCTCAAAAAATGCGTGCTTTCACTTTGTCAAACAAAGATTAATACACGACAACAATTGGATTAACACAACTGAGGCGGATGCCAAACGGTATGATTACGATCGAAGAAATAATCTTCTTTGTAAGTAGAGAATTTTTCCTTTTTCACTGAAAAATGAACTTCTTCAATTGAGGAAAGACGAATTGCATTGAACTCACAAGTAAAAACAACAAGTGTATTAGCTACAGCTGTTTTCATTGGCAAGTTGTTATGTTCCTCCTCAAAATCAGTCAATTGATTGAAATAATGCTCTTTAACAAATGAAAATAAAGTTGAACTTGGATTTCTATCTAAATGATCTTCGTAATGTTCAACAAAACTGGAAATGTTTAAAAACTGAAACCCTTGCATATTTGGTGCAAGTGAAAGCAATAAAAAATAAGCCGCTAAAATGAGGTTTGCTGTTTTCACATTACAAAGTTATAGCTTTAAATCAAAAATATAAGTTAACAAAGCTTATTGAGAATGAATCTAAAATGAATTTGAGAGTTAAGTTAATTCTAATTAAAATTAACATTTCGAAAGGCTCAGTTTAAATAATTCAAAAATTCACAATTCCTCCTTGTTATCAACTAATTTGCGTTCATAAATTACGTTTAGTTACTAATCATTTCTTTGTTTAACAGTTATTTTTGTTAAATTAAAGAATTCTACATAAAAATGGCTGAAAATCAATATACTGAAGACAACATACGTTCCCTCGACTGGAAAGAGCACATTCGCTTGCGTCCTGGGATGTACATCGGAAAACTCGGTGATGGCGCCGCTGCGGATGATGGAATTTATATCCTCGTAAAAGAAGTAGTCGATAACTGTATCGATGAATTCGTGATGGGGAACGGCAAACGCGTCGATATCAAAGTGAAAGACGGAAAAGTAAGCGTGCGCGATTACGGTCGTGGTATTCCGTTGGGGAAAGTGGTCGAAGTTGTTTCACGAATGAATACCGGTGGAAAATACGATTCTAAAGCCTTCAAGAAATCGGTTGGTTTGAATGGTGTCGGTACGAAAGCGGTGAATGCGCTTTCTTCTTATTTCTCCGTTTATTCGGTTCGTGAAGGGGAGAAAAAACGTGCGGATTTCAATCAAGGAGAATTGGTAAAAGAATATCCAATTGAGAAAACGGACGAGCAAAATGGAACCTATGTAGAATTTATTCCCGACGAAACGATTTTCAAAAAGTATGCTTTTAAAACTGTGTACTTGGATAAAATGATGTGGAATTACTGTTATTTGAATCGCGGATTGGCGATTTATTACAACGGTGAAAAGTTCCAATCAAAAGACGGTTTGAAAGATTTGTTGGAAAACAATATGGACGGCGATCCTTTGTATCCAATCATTCACATTGAAGACGAAGACATCGAAGTGGCATTCACACACGGTAGAACCTATGGTGAAGATTATTATTCGTTCGTCAACGGGCAACACACAACACAAGGTGGTACGCATCAAAGTGCTTTCCGTGAGTCGGTTGCAAAAGTGATTCGCGATTTTTACAATAAAAACTACGAAGCTTCCGATATTCGTCAGTCGATTGTAGCTGCGATTGCGATTAAAGTGATTGAACCTGTTTTCGAATCGCAAACAAAAACAAAATTAGGGTCGCAAGAAATTGAACCGGGTGGAAAATCTATGCGTGCGTTCATCAACGATTTCTTAAAAGACAAATTAGATAATTACCTGCACCGTCATCCTGAGGTGGCAGAAACGATTGAAAAGAAAATCAAACAATCCGAACGCGAGCGCAAAGAATTGGCGGGTATTCGTAAAATTGCACGTGAGCGTTCAAAAAAAGCGAACCTTCACAACAAGAAATTACGTGATTGTCGAACGCACTTGACGGATTTGAAAGACGAAAACCGTGAGAATACTACCTTGTTTATTACCGAGGGAGATTCTGCGAGTGGATCGATTACGAAATCAAGAGACGTGAACACTCAAGCTGTTTTCTCGTTGCGTGGTAAGCCATTGAACTGCTACGGTTTGACGAAAAAAGTGGTGTATGAAAACGAGGAATTCAACCTCATTCAAGCGGCTTTAGACATCGAAGACGATATGGATAATTTGCGTTACAACAAAATTGTAATTGCAACAGATGCCGACGTCGATGGAATGCATATTCGTATGTTGTTGTTGACGTTTTTCTTGCAGTTTTTTCCGGATTTAGTGAAACGAAACCACGTATATGTATTGCAAACGCCTTTGTTCCGTGTGCGCAACAAGAAAAAAACGATTTATTGCTATTCCGAAGAAGAGCGCAGAAATGCGATTGCAGAAATTGGAAAAGCAGCTGAAATAACACGATTTAAAGGTTTGGGAGAAATTTCACCGGATGAATTCGTACATTTTATTGGTGCAGACATTCGTTTAGAACCAGTTCTTTTATCCAAAGACAATTCGATTGATTCGATTCTATCGTATTTTATGGGTAAAAACACACCAGAACGACAAGATTTTATTATTGACAACCTTCGTGTGGAGAAAGACATAGCAGAAGAAATTCTTGCAGACATGCATCCAGACGATCTTGAACAAGCTTCTTAATTATGGCAGAGGACGAAATTGAAGATGCAAACTTGGAAAAGGGTGACGAACACAATCCTTTCGAGAACAAAAAAGTAGATGAAAAAGTCATTCCTGTGGGTGGCTTGTACGAAAATTGGTTTTTGGATTATGCCAGTTACGTAATTCTCGAACGCGCCGTTCCTTCTTTGTATGATGGTTTGAAACCGGTACAACGACGCATTTTGCATTCGATGAAAGAAATGGAAGATGGACGTTACAACAAAGTAGCGAACATCATCGGGAATACGATGAAATATCACCCGCACGGTGACGCTTCGATTGGAGATGCTTTGGTGCAATTGGGACAAAAAGAATTGATGATTGACTGCCAAGGAAACTGGGGAAATACTTTGACTGGTGACGGCGCTGCTGCTCCACGTTACATTGAGGCACGTCTTTCAAAATTTGCTCTTCACGTTGCATTTAATGCCAAAACTACAACTTGGTTGTCTAGTTACGATGGCAGAAATAAAGAACCAGAGCAATTGCCAATGAAGTTTCCTTTGTTGTTGGCACAAGGTGCAGAAGGTATCGCAGTTGGTATGGCTTGTAAGTTTTTACCTCACAATTTCATTGAGTTAATTGACCAAGCGATTAATCATTTACGTGGAAAAAAAGTAGAATTATTGCCTGATTTCCCTAATGGGGGAATGGCAGATTTTACAGGTTACAACGATGGTTTGCGTGGCGCGCGTGTTCGAGTTAGAGCGAAAATTAGAAAAGTTGACAACAAGACTTTAATCATCAACGAAATTCCTTTTGGAACAACGACTGGTTCTTTGATTGAATCGGTGATTAAAGCCAACGATAAAGGGAAAATTAAAATCAAAAAAATCGAGGACAACACTTCTATGGAAGCGGAAATCATCGTGCATTTGTTCCCTGGCGTTTCTCCTGACAAAACGATTGACGCCTTGTATGCATTCACAGATTGTGAAGTTTCGATTTCTCCCAATTCAACGATAATTGATGGTGAACGTCCACGATTTATGGGCGTTTCTGAGATTTTGAAAGTGACAACTGATAGTACTGTTCGCTTATTGAAATTGGAATTGGAAATCCGTTTGGATGAGTTGGAAAGAATGTGGCATTTCTCAACGTTGGAAAAATTGTTCATCAACAATGAAATGTACATCGACTTCAAACATTATTCCGATAGAGAAGAACTATACAAATACTTATACAAACGCTTCGAGCCGTTTTTAGGACAATTATTGCGTCCGATTGTAGATGATGATTTACAAAAATTGACACAAATTCCAATGATTCGTATCACGCGATTCGACTCTTCAAAAGCAGATGATGCTTTGTTGAAAATCGAAGCGGAAATGGAGGAAGTGAAAGGTCACTTAGCGAATTTGGTGGAATACGCAATTGATTACTACAAAGATTTGAAGAAACGTTTTGGTGCAGGTAAAGAACGCAAAACAGAAATCAAAGTATTTGATAATATTACAGCGAGCAAAGTAATTATTGCGAACAAAAAATTATATGTCGATTACGAAGAAGGATTCATCGGTTACGGTTTGAAAAAGAATGAAGCTGTTTCTGATTGTTCTGAAATCGATGATATCATTTGTTTCTTTGCTTCGGGTAAAATGATGGTTACGAAAGTGACAGATAAGAAATTCGTTGGTAAAGACTTGATTTTTGCGAGTGTTTGGAAAAAAGGCGACACACGTACCATTTACCATTTATTCTATCAAGATGGAGTTGGCGGTGCGACAATGATGAAACGCTTTTATGTGAATTCCATTACGCGCGATACAGAATATGATTTAACTCGTGGAACGAAAGGTTCTAAAATGTTGTATTTCTCGGTGCATCCGAATGGTGAACGCGAAGTGGTTACTGTTTTATTGCGTCCACGTCCGCATTTGAAACGTTTGCGTTTTGACATCAATATGGGAGAACTATTAATCAAAGGAAGAAATTCAGCTGGAAATAGAGCAACGAAAGAAATCATTCAGAAAATCGTTCAGAAAGAAGTGGGCGGTTCCACATTGGCAGCTCGCAAAATCTGGTACGATACAATCGTTGGACGTTTGAACGACGAAGGTCGTGGGAAATTCTTAGGCTCATTCAAAGGCGAAGATAAAATCTTAACATTATATAAAACTGGTGAATACCGCTTGAGTTCTTTTGACTTAGCGACTCATTTCGACGAAGATATGATTCACATTGAAAAATGGGTTCCGGATCGTCCGATTTCAACTGTTTATTATGATGGTGAAAAAGAATTACACTACGTAAAACGTTTTGTGTGTGAGGTGCAGAGCGATAAGCGAGTATTGTTTATTAGTGAAAGTGCTGGTTCGTATATGGATGCCGTTTCTACAGCTTATCGTCCAGAGGTGAAAATCGTTTATAACAAATTGCTGAAAGAAACGAAAAATCTTCCTGACAATTTGATGAACTTGGCAGATATGATTGACGTGAAAGGAATGAAAGCGCAAGGCAATCAAATGACGAAATTGAAAGTCAAAGAAATTGTATTGACGCATCCAATCGACGAAGGAAAAGAACCTTGGCCAGAGGAAGAATCACCAGCTACAACGGACGAAATCGATGCAGAAATTGATTCAGAAGATGGCGACGCTCCAACAGTTGAATGGGATTTAACCAAGAAACCAGAAGACAACGAAGACGAGGATCAGATGAAATTGTTTTAGCGATAAAAAGTAAGGTTGAAATGCAATTCGGCCTTACTTTCTATCAGCTAAAAACTCTTTGAACCAAAAACCACTATTTTTTATATATCTTTTTTGTGTTTTAAAATCAACATAAACAAGACCAAATCGTGGCTTGAATCCTTCGCTCCATTCAAAATTATCCAACAAGGTCCAACTGAAATAGCCTCCAATATTAACACCTTCTTTTTTTGCACGTAGCACTTGTTTCAAATAACGTTGGTAATAATCAATTCGTTTAACGTCATTTACTTTGCCATCCACTAATTCATCGGGAAAAGCGCATCCATTCTCAGTTACAAAGATTTTCTTTACACCTGGATAAGCTGCAAATTGTTTAATTATTTGGTAAATTCCTTCTGGGTAAACTTCCCAACCCATTTCAGTTACCTCTTTAACATCACGTTTTACAGGTTTGATTTCTAAACCTTTCATTACAGGAATTAATCCAACTTTTTTGACAACTTCTCGCGTATAATTTTGAACGCCAATGAAATCAAAATCGAACTTTAACTTGTCCATATCACCTGGCAGAATATACTTGTTCAATTTACGTAAAATCGGAAAACTTTCCATCGGATAACCCATTCCTAATGAAGGTTCAATGAACAAACGATTCAAGAGCACATCCCAACGTTCAGCTGATTTACCATCTCGTTTTTCGCTTTTATAAACATCCACATGCGAGCAGGAAAAAGTGGTTCCGATGTTAGCATTTTCTACATTTTTACGGATAATTCTACCGCCTTCTGCTTGACACAAACAAACATGGTGAACAGTTGGTAAGTAGTTTTTAAAACCTTTCAATCCTGGCGCATGATAACCAATCAAATATCCTAAAGCTGTGAAAGCCGACGGTTCATTGAAAACCATCCAATTTTTTACTTTATCTCCAAACGTTTTGGTAACTAATTCTGCATATTCTGAAAACCAAGAAACAGAAGCTCGATTCATCCAACCTTCTTGATCTTGTAAAACTTGAGGTAAATCCCAATGATACAAGGTAACCCAAGGTTCAATTCCTCGAGCCAAACAAGCATCAATCACACGATTATAAAAATCAATGCCTTTTTGATTGGGCGCCCCTACCCCATTTGGCAAAATTCTACTCCAAGCAATACTGAATCGAAAAACACGCATATTTAATGACTTCAATACATCCAAATCTTGTTCATAATTGTGGTAAAAATCGCATGCTACATCTCCGTTTTCACCTGTTTTAATTGTTCCCTTTTTATGTGAAAAGGTGTCCCAAATTGAAGCCGATTTTCCGTCTATGTTATGCGCTCCTTCAATTTGATAAGCAGCGGTTGCAACACCCCACTTAAAATCAGAGCCAAAATCTAAACTTGAAAAATCCAAATTTTGATATAAAGGTGTTTGACCAAAGGCTAATTTTGGTGCAACCATTGCTGCAACAGAGGAAACTAAAAATAGGCGTAAAACTTTGCGACGTTCCATACATTTTGATTTTTAAACAAATGTCAATAAAGATAGAAAACGAATCGTAATTTATGTCATTTCATCTTTTTATACCATTTTCTTAATCGGTACTAACCTGAATGGTTGAACTAAGTCCATTTAATGACTTTATTTGTTGCCGAAAATTAATTAATATTGAAATTCAATTTACATGAAAGAAAGACCAAATCTTCTAGTTGTTTGTGGACACAACAAAAAACGAAGTAGAACCGCAGAATATATTTTTAAAAATGATAGTCGCTTTGCAATTCGTTCAGCTGGATTAAGTCCAAAAAGTGATCGCAAAATTTCCGAAAATGATTTGATTTGGGCTGATTTAATAGTAGCAATGGAGAAAAATCAACGCACTAAAATCTCCGAAACTTACACTCATTTATATCTACCAAAAATTGAAATCGTAGAAATTCCTGACGATTATGAATTTATGGATGAGGAACTGATTGAGATGTTAACAGAACGAATAAACGAAAGTTTGAATCTAAATTTTAAATTTTAAAACTGATTTAGTTGTTTTAATTCGTTTTCATAATATTAATCTTTCTTGATTTAAAAATTACTTAGACAAGAAATTGTCCTTAATTTTGGAACTTATGTTATGATTGGTTGTTAAGCAACTAATTCCAATTAGGAAAAGAAAGTTAAGAATGAAAAAAACAGGTGTATTATTACTCCAATTAGGAACCCCAGACAGCCCAAGCACAAGCGATGTTCGTCGTTATTTATCTGAATTTTTAAACGACCCTCGTGTAATTGATATTCCTTGGTTGGCAAGAAAAATATTAGTAAATGGAATAATTGTTCCTTTTCGTGCTCCTAAATCAGCAAAGATTTATAAAGAATTATGGGAACATGGAAATGGAGTTTCTCCTTTGATAACACATTCAGTAAACGTTCAAAATAAACTAAAAGATATTTTCAAAAACGAGAACGTTACTATAGAATTGGCAATGCGCTACCAAAACCCATCTATGGATTCAGTTTTAGATAGAATGCACAAAGCGAATTACGACCAGATCATTATTTTACCTTTGTTTCCACAATATGCAAGTGCCTCTTCCGGTTCTGCGATTGAAAAAGCAATGAATATTATCCGCAAATGGTGGGTGATTCCAGAAATTAAAATTATCAGTCAATTTTGGGATAATGAAGGATACATAAACTCAATTATCGAACGAACAAAAGCTTTTAACTTAAGCGATTATGATCATATTTTGTTTTCGTATCACGGTTTACCTGAACGCCAAGTGGACAAAGTTTACGAAGGAACAGATTTGTGTAGCGATCAACCTTGTGAATCAGAAATAAATGAAGAAAACAAATTTTGTTATAAAGCAACTTCTTTTGCTACAACCCGCTTAATTGCTTCAAAATTAGGTTTGAAGGAAGAACAATATACAGTATGTTTTCAATCGCGATTGGATAAAAAGTGGTTAACTCCTTTCTCTGATAAGGTGGTAGAGGAGCAAGCTAAAAAAGGAGCAAAAAAATTATTGGTATTTAGTCCGGCTTTCGTAGCTGATTGTTTAGAAACGATTATTGAAATCGGTACCGAATATCAGGAAATCTTTGAAGAACACGGAGGAGAGAAAGTGCAATTGGTGCCAAGCTCTAATGACCATCCGTTGTTTGTTGCAGGATTAGAGGGAATGATTAGGGAGAGATTGTAAAAAGTTGAGGGTTGAAAGAGAAGCGCTGAAAGTTGAAATCCCAATAGTTATCTATATTTAATGAATATCTAAATGGAGGGTGAAGAATAGTAGAAAATGTATAATGAAAGTAGATTTTTAGTCGTTGAAAACATTCTTTTTGTGATTGGGTTTTAGTTTCGTAACTTTGCACGCTTAAAAAATAGAAAATAAATAAAATGAGTAATACAACAGAAAAATTATCTTACAAAGTTAAAGACATAAGTCTTGCTGCTTGGGGACGAAAAGAAATTGTTTTAGCAGAAGCTGAAATGCCCGGATTAATGGCGCTTCGTGAAGAATTTGGGACAAGTAAACCATTAGCAGGAGCAAGAATTGCAGGATGTTTACACATGACAATACAAACTGCGGTTTTAATTGAAACATTAGTTGAATTAGGAGCTGAAGTTTCATGGTCTTCTTGTAACATTTTCTCAACACAAGATCAAGCGGCTGCTGCAATTGCTGCTGCTGGAATCCCAGTTTTTGCTTGGAAAGGAATGAACGAAGAAGAATTCGATTGGTGTATTGAACAAACGCTTTTCGCATTTTCTGACGGTCAACCATTAAATATGATTTTGGATGACGGAGGTGATTTGACAAATATGGTTTTTGACCGTTACCCTGAGTTAACAAAAGACATCAAAGGTCTTTCTGAAGAAACTACAACTGGTGTTCACCGTTTATACGAGCGCGTTAAAAATGGTACATTGGTAATGCCTGCAATCAACGTAAACGATTCAGTTACAAAATCAAAATTCGACAACAAATACGGCTGTAAAGAATCTTTAGTGGATTCTATTCGTCGTGCAACTGACGTAATGATGGCTGGTAAAGTAGCTGTTGTATGTGGATACGGTGACGTTGGAAAAGGTTCAGCTGCATCGTTGAAAGGTGCAGGAGCAAGAGTTATTGTTACTGAAATTGACCCAATTTGTGCTTTACAAGCAGCAATGGATGGTTTTGAAGTAAAAAGATTAGATAATGTTGTTCATTTAGGTGATATCATCGTTACAACTACGGGAAATAAAAATATTGTTGTAGGTCGTCATTTCGAAAAAATGAAGGACAAAGCAATCGTTTGTAATATCGGTCACTTCGATAATGAAATCGATATGAATTGGTTGAATACAAACTTCGGTCACACTAAAAACGAAGTGAAACCACAAGTTGATATTTACAATGTAAATGGTCATGATGTAATCATTTTAGCTGAAGGTCGTTTAGTTAATTTAGGTTGTGCAACAGGACACCCATCTTTCGTAATGTCTAATTCATTCACGAACCAAACGTTGGCTCAAATTGAATTGTGGCAAAACAGTGCTAACTACAAAAACGACGTTTATATGTTACCAAAACATTTGGATGAAAAAGTTGCGCGTTTGCATTTAGCTAAAATTGGTGTTGAATTAGAAACTTTATCGCAAGACCAAGCTGATTATATTGGTGTAGCTGTTGAAGGACCATTTAAAGCTGAGCACTATAGATATTAATTTTGAATGTCAAATTCTTAATTTTTTATTTAAAAAGATAATAAGAGGAGCAGAAATGTTCCTCTTTTTTTGAATTAAATCCAAACTCGAACATCAAAATATACATTCCTCAAATTCTTGCTACCTTTGCAAAACAAAATCAAATCAAATGAAAAAAATAATTGTTCTCTTAATACTAGTTTTTGGTTTTCCTGCATTTGAATCATTCAAAGCACAAGTTACTCAGTCGACCGAAATTGACACAAACACTTACGTAATTATCCGTAATAATGGTAATGAATTAATAGGTAAAATTCTAAGTGACGATGGTCGTGAAGTACTTGTTTTAACAGAAACTTTGGGGAAAATATTTGTTCCAAAATCAGATATCAGATCAATTAAAAAAATAGACGTTTCAAAAGATGTTGTTAATGGAGAGTACAGAGCTAGAGGTCCATTTACGACCCGTTACCAATTTACAACTAATTCATTTCCGATAGAAAAAGGTGAAAACTATGCATTAATTAATCTTTTTGGTCCGGAAGTTCATTTTGCTGTCTCAAAGAATTTTTCTGTTGGAGTAATCACAACTTGGATTGCGAGTCCAGTTGTTTTAGCGCTTAAATATTCAATACCAACAAATTATGAAAAAATAAATTTCGGATTTGGAACACTTCTAGGTTCAGTTGGTTATCTGAATCAAGGACGAGGTTATGGTGGATTACATTGGGGAATGATTACATTTGGTGACAGAAAAAAAAATTTAACATTCTCTGTTGGATATTCATATGCAAAGGTTAATTTTTTTAATTCAACATTTTATAAAGAAGGCAATTACCCAGCAATTCAAGATCCTTCAAACCCAGGAAATCCAACCTTCAATTTTAACTTACCAGAAACGAGAAAACCTATTGGAAATGCACCAATAATCGGATTAGGTGGAATTGTATCTGTTGGATCTAAAGCAAGTTTTATTTTTGATTCGATGATTTTATTTGGAAATCAAACAAATCAAGATCAAAACTATATTTATAATAATCAAGGTATGCCATCGTATACATCAATTGTAAACAATAAAGTAAAATCAACCAATTTAATTTTAATGCCTGGTATGCGATTTCAAAAATCAGAAGATAAAGCTTTTCAGATTTCTTTAACAGGAGTAATTGGTTCAACAAATGGAGAAAGCTACTCATTCCCTATTCCAATGTGCTCTTGGTTTTATAAGTTTTAATTGAATGAAACAAGATATTCAAACTGAAATTTTTAGACTTGTTAAGGAACGGATTTCAAGTTCAGATTCTCTTGGTAACGCTTTAGCTGATATTCTCCATTTAAGCCCAGATGCCGTTTATAGAAGGTATCGAGGTGAAACGATTTTAAGCATTCAAGAAGCGCAACGCTTGGCCAAACATTTCGACATTTCTTTGGATGCACTTAGTTCCCTATCGAAAGGAAGCGTAACTTTTAATTACACACCTTTAAATACGTATGACTTTAGCTTAGAAAGTTACTTAGAAGGAATTTTAAAATCCATTGATAAATTAAAAAACTTGAGTGAACCACAAATTATTTTGTCGGTTAACAACACGCACTTCTTTCAGCTTTTAAATTTTCCACAATTAGTACGTTTTCGATTGTTCTTTTGGGCAAAAACTCATTTGCAAATTGTCGATTATAGAAACGAACTTTTTAAACACGAAAAAACAACTGACCGCGCTTTTGAACTTGGAAAAGAAATTCTTCAACGCTATAATTCAATTCCTTCTGTTGAAATTTTTGACCCAGAATTGATGCGTGGATTTATGCGACAAATTTTCTATTACTACAAGGCTCACATGTTTGAAGACCCTGAGTATGCATTGTTTCTTTGCGATAGAGCTTTGTTAATGGCACAGCATTTACGCGAACAATCTACCTTGGGTAAGAAGTTTATTTTTGGTACTCAAGCTCCAAGTTCAGGAAATGAATTTCAAATGTATTTAAATGAAACCATTAACTCTGACGCAACATTTTATTACACAAGTAAAGAAGAAACGGGAATTTACTTGACACATAATGTTATGAATTACTTGCACACAAGCGATTCCGACTACGTTGGAGACACCAAGCAAATCATCGATAAACAACTTGCCAACTCAAGTTTGATTAGTGTTATAAATGAAAAGGAAAGAAATAATTATTTCTATGAGTTTGAAAAAATGATTCACTCTTTCCGAAAAAAAATCGACGCTGATTTACATTTTTAAAGGTAAAACTTTTTAAAGCGTAAATTTATTTGTGAAATTCATAAATTAATACTTTTAAATCGTAATAAATCAGTTTATTTCATAACTATATTTGCGAAAATCACAAATAAAAACAAAAATACTTGTGAAAAATACGTTTTTTAAACAATCCTATCTTGTTTAACTTTTTATTTTTTACAAAAATCGCAATTTACTGATTAGTGCTTGACGAAATCAATTTTCAGTTGAAGAATTAAAAAGGAAATATTTGTCCATAAAATTTAAAACTATGAAAACAAAATTTTTCTTTTTAGCGATCTTAATGAATTTAGGAATTGTTAATGCACAAAATGAAAGTTTACCTTCGATTGCTGTTGCAAATCCAAATGTAAATGCTGTTGGAATCAAACAAGAAACAGCGGCGAAAATGATGCGTTTGGAATTGATTAAAATCAATAAACACAAAGTCTATGACGAATTTGATATGGCTGATGTTCTCAAAGCAAAGGAAGAATTCAGAACCCTATGTTATGGACAAAATTGCCTAGCAAAACTGGGAGCAGAATTAAAAGTTGATTACATCATGTGTGGAAGTATCGACGGTTTGGGAAATAAAATTGCGTTGACTATAAAAATTGTAGATGTGAAAAGTCAAACAATTTATAAATCGAATGTAAAGGAATTTGACAATCAAGAATTAGAGATTCAACGAATGATCGAGATTGTTATCAAAGAAATGCTTTTAGTACCAGTTGACAAAGTACTGTTGGATCGCTTAGCTTTTAAAAACGAAATGATTACGTCGAACAACGTTGGTAAAGTAAACAATTCAGGACCTCGTATTGGAGCTGCATTCTTAACTGGAAGTGTGAATGAATTTGCGATGCGTTCCACTGATCAAGGAGGATTGGGAATTATTCCTGTAGTTTCAATGATTGGATATCAAATTGAAGGACAATATGTTGGAACGGAGAATTTCTCTGCACTTGTGGAGGGAATTGTGAACGTTTCAGGTTTAGAACAAGGTCAGTTTATTCCTTCTTTAACAATTATGAATGGATTTCGCTTTGGAAAGAGTGGTTGGGAGTTTGCTTTTGGCCCTGGTTTTAGTGTGAAATCAACTAGCTCAGGCTTTTTTGATACAGAAAATTTATTTGGAACTGATAATCGATACTTTTCTGAAAATGATTGGAAAGATTATGCGTATGAAAACTTTAGAGATAATCCAGAATACAATACAAATGGCTATTTCATTATGCCGAATGCTACAGAATTTAATGCAGATTATAAAAATGAAACAGTTTTGGATAAAAGAGGTTTAAAATCCTTGAATACTACGTTTGTTTTTGCTGCTGGACGAACATTTAGAGCCGGTTCATTAAACATTCCGGTAAACGTTTTTTACTCTTCTCAAAAAGGTGGCGGATACGCAGGTGTAAATATTGGCTTTAACGTCTTGAAAAGTAAAAAACCAATGAACTCAAAATCAAATAGATATTAATTTCAAATTAAAAATTCAAAGTTTAATTAAAGGGGTGTTTTGCATCCCTTTTTTTCTGCTAAAATTTTACCAATTTCCTCAATCCATCTCAAAAAACACTTTCGTTTTGCGCTTTAAGAATTTAAAGGTCAAACCAAAAAGTAAAATAAAAAGAGCGAAGTATAAATCAAACCATTCAAAAGATAGTTCTTTGTTTCTTGCTGTTCGTTGTAAGATCAATAGAAACAAATACGAAGTCATTGTTGAAATAACACCTGGGTATTCATTTTTTAAAACAATTCGCCACGAAAATTCATTCTCTGACGCTTGAAATTTCTTGTAATTTGGTAAAAATGCTGGAACGTTTTCTGCCCATGAAAGGTAATAACTCCCAAACTTGCGTTCTAAAAATTGTTCCTCTGCAAACATAATACGTTCGTAATACAACCAAAACAACAGGCAAAAAATAATTATTAAATACCAATTTCCAAGAAAGAAAGCCAAACCAAGCCATATCAAAAAATTCCCGAAATACAAAGGGTGACGTACCATTGAATACCATCCTTTTGTGTTTAATCGTGAAGCAACTTGTTGACTCCGATTTCTGCCAGAGGTGTGTAATTCCCTCCTTCCAACCGTTCTTGCACGCACTAAGTGTCCAAAAAAAACAAAAAATAAACTCAAGATTAAATTGATGTAAAAATAATCGTAGCTTGAATTTAGAAAAGCAAAAGGAATTGCAAGTAAAATAAAGGCTATCGGAATATGACCGCGAAAACGAAAAAGGAAATTACCCTGATTTTCAAATGTTTCTTTAAGTGCCATTGGAAAAATTTAACTAAATTGCGAAGCTAAACATAAAATTACTTTGAAAAATCGTCAGACATGAAAGAAAAATACGAATTAGAGTATCTTTTTAAAACATTACCCCGCATTCTAGAAAATATGATTGCCACTCCAAGTGGTTTGAGTGAATGGTTTGCGGATGATGTGAATGTAAATGATGATATTTATTCTTTTGAGTGGGACGGAAATATTGAAAAAGCAAGAATGATTAATCATAAAGCGCATTCTAAAATCAGATTTCGTTGGTTAGCAGACGAAGAGGATCAACTTGATACTTATTTTGAAATTAGTTATTATGTTGACCCAATGACCTCTTCAGTTGCTGTGAACATTTCAGATTTTGCGTATCCTGAAGATAAAGAAAGTGCTATTTTATTATGGGATCAACAAATTAATACCTTAAAACGAATTCTTGGCGCTTGATTCCAACTTAAAAGCACGCTACTTTCAAGTCATTTGAATACATTTGCCAAAAATTAAGTGATTGAAACGTCTTTATTTATTTAGTATCCGATCATTTGCTGGACCATTCATTGTGACCTTGATAATTTCAATGTTCATTTTAGTCTTGCAATTTTTTTGGGTCTATGTAGATGATTTAATGGGGAAAGGTTTGAGCACTTGGTTGATTCTCGAACTTTTATTTTACGTTTCAGCTAGTTTAATTCCACTTGCACTTCCTCTTGCAATTTTACTTTCTTCATTGATGACTTTCGGAAATTTATCTGAATACAATGAACTCACCGCACTGAAAGCTAGTGGATTATCACTTTATCGCATCATTCGACCTTTGTTTGTCGTAGTTGTTTTTATCGCAGTCGGAACTTTTTACTTTGCCAATTATGTAATTCCTGTCGCCAATTTAAAATGGCATTCCTTGATTTATGGAATACAAAACACCAAAATCTCAACAGTTCTAACACCAGGAGTTTACACCAAAGATTTTGAAGGATATGCCATAAAGGTGATGGAAGGTAAAGACAGCGTTTATTATGGTGTCACAATTCACGACCATTCAAATCGTTTACAAATAAAGACTGTCAAAGCGCGCGAGGCTCGAATATATAAATCGGAAAATGGAAAATATCTGTTTTTCGACTTAAAAGACGGACGAATTTTTGAAGAAACCAATCTCACCAATGGAAATTATTTACCTAACGGGCAACTTCAAAATACAGAAATCACCAACCGTCCGCATCGAGTTTCTGAATTTAGACACGGAACTTATAAATTGAATTTATCAGGATTTACGTTCAATCGCTCGGATGATGATACCTTTTCTGATAAGTATGAAATGATGAATGTTTTTCAAATCAATGAAGCCACTGATTCACTTGAAAAAAGATTCGTAGGAATTCAGAAATCATACGCTGAAGGTCTTAAAAACCAACATCCTTATTTAGTTGATTTACCTAAAAATCTTCCCGATCAAAGCGGCTTCGCTCCTCAGGAAAAACCTAAAAGCATTCAACTTGATAAACTTTCAAAAATCGAGCAAAAAACAAATGCTATGTTGGTTGTTTCTAAATTAAGAAATAGCAATAAAGCAATTGAAAATCAACTACTTTACAATCAAATTAACGAACGAGATATAAAGATGTACTGGATTGAATTTCATCGAAAATTCGCTTTGACTTACGCCATTATTGTACTATTTTTCGTTGGTGCACCGCTCGGAGCAATTATTCGAAAAGGTGGCTTTGGTGCGCCTGTTGTCATAGCGGCTTTTGTGTTTATGATTTATTTTATTCTTACAAGTATTGGCGATAATTTAGCTAGAACCTTTGTCGTTAGTCCTTTCTTCGGAATGTGGATTGCTGGAATTTTCTTTACACCTATTGCTATTCTAACCACTTACGCAGCAGCAAACGACTCTAAAGTGTTTAGTTTAGAAAGCTGGAAAAATGCTTTGAAAAGAAAAAAGAAAGCATGAAGACACTTGTAATTGCAAATAAATCTCCCTTTCCAGTCATTGATGGTGGCTGTTTTGCAATGAGTGTGTTTTTGAAAAATTTGCAAGCAATTTCTGAAATCGAACAAATCGATTATTTTATGTTAAGTACGCATAAGCATCCGTTTTCAGAAAAAGCAATTCCAATAGATTTGAATTTGAAAACTAAATTTTACGGTCACGAAATAGATACTAAATTATATGCTAGAAGTGCATTAAGGCATTTAATACAAGGTAAATCGTACAATTTATCTCGTTTTTATGATGAGGCTGTAACTCAAAAACTTAATGTTTTAATTCACGAAAACGAATACGATATTGTCATTTTTGAAAGTTTGTTTCCGCTCGTTTACCTAGAACAGATTCGAAAAATTAGCAAAGCGAAATGTATTTTACGTGCCCATAATATTGAATTTGATATTTGGGACGATTTACAACTAAACGAAGGAAATCCTTTAAAAAAATGGTATTTGAATCAATTAGTAAAAGCTTTAAGAAAAGAAGAAATTGCCTACTACAAACAATTAGATTTGATACTTTCTCTGTCAACAGACGATATTGGAAAGATTGATAAAATCTGTTCTACTCCTACCCGATTCATTCCTGTTTCAATTGAAAATACAGTTTGTAAAACAAATTATTCTTCCAATTCCTTGTGTTTCATTGGCTCTTACAATTGGGAACCTAACGTTGAAGCAATCAATTGGTTTTTAAGCGATTTGAATCCTATAATTCAACAATCAATCCCAGTTCAAGTTGAAATTGCTGGTAAAGATGGAGCAACTGTTTTTAAGGACAATTCTAGTGCTTCTGTTCAGTTTAAAGGTTTTGTTGAAAGTCCAAGTGAGTTTTTAAAAGAAAATGGAATTTTTATTGCACCAATGAAATCAGGTTCGGGTGTAAAAATCAAAGTTTTAGAAGCGATGAGTAATGGTTTACCTTGTGTGCTAACTCCAAAAGCAGCCGAAGGACTTGATTTACCAGCTGATTATCCGATTTGTAAAACAGACCAAGAATTTATCAATTTATGTATTGATTTAGCTATAAACTTAGAGAAAAGAGAACAACTAGGAAAACTGGGTTTTGAATATTTACAAGCCAATTTTGGATTTGAAAGCGTTGTTGGGAAATTAAAAGTAAGCTTGATTAATAATTAATTCTGTCCGAAGGTCCAATTACCGCTTTTCATTCGGCTATATTCACGTGCTAAATAAGCCAATTGAATGCGAAGTTTGTCCATAGCTTCTTCGGTTTCAGCGCTAATTTCTTGTTTTCGTATTTTGAGTTGTAATTTCATATACATCGCATGTAAAAGCACTTCCACGTCATTGCGTTGCATCATATTTGCTTTTCCTTTAAACTCATTCAAATATTCGGCTGCATGCTCAACTAAGGTTTTGTATTTTTCGTCATTTACAATTGTCATTAAAGTATTGTGTAAATACACCAACTCCATAATAACTTCATTCACCGTTTCGGTGTGACCTTCTTTTTCAAGACCGCGCACTTTCATTTGCTTGATTAAATCGGCGTACCATTCACGGTATTGATTCAAATAGGAAACGTTTGGAATACTTGGCTCGACAAAATGAGTCATTATTTTATCTAAGTCTAATTGAAAAGAACGTATAATCTCTTCAATTTGAAACATATACAATAAATACTCGGCAATATTTTCTTTTTGCTTTTGAAGGGCTATTAACATTATTTTAAGTCTTTTTCGATCTGATTTTGATTTTCATTTAAGAAGTTGATGAACTCAGTAGTAACATCCATTGAAGGATTGATATAATTCAACTGACCTCCTTCTCCATGAATTAACAAAATGTCGATTTTATGTTTTTCACAGTATTTTTTACCTAAAGCTTCAATTTTTTTGCTGATATCCTCCAATTTTTTCAATGTTTCTTCCTCTAAACGAGCTCCTTCAGTTTGCTGATATTGCATAATTGCAGCTTCCATTTGTTGTGCTTTTTGCTGTGCTTGAGCGATTTCATTTTGAGACAACAAACCACCTCTAGCCTCTTGGTCTTTACGCTGTAAAAAGTTTTGATATTCTGTCGTACGACGTTGTACTTCAGCTTGAAAAGCTTTTTGTTTTTTAGTAACAGCAGAGTCTTCTCGTTTGTAATACTCAAAATTTTCTTTAATGCTATCGTTACTGTAATAAGCAATTACCAAACCGTTCATATTGCGGGCTTGTACTTTTGGGGTAGAATCTTTTTTAACTTCTTCTTTTGAACCACAAGAAAATAAAATTGCTGTTGGAATTACTAACAGAGAAATAATTTTTTTCATACTATAAAGCTTGATTTTGTATTTTATTAAATGCTTCTTGCCAGTCGGTGCGCATTTCCACAAAACGTTTCAAACAATTGGAAAGAAATTCACCTTGAATCATTTTTTCTAAATCATCCAAATTCATAACATCCATTTCACTGATTTTAAACAATTGCTCAAACTGTCCCAATTCGATTTTAAGGATATATTTCCCATTGTACTGATGTATTTGAATCAAATATCGTTCGTGTGGAATTTGTTTAACAAGTCGCATGTGGCAAAAGTAAAAGAAATTATTAAGGTATAGCTTTCGTTCTGGTAAAAAGGAAGCGTTTGAGAAATTTATTCTCTATTTTTGAAAGCGCCTCAAACTAAACTATGAACTGTCCACTTTGTCATTCAACATTGAAACAAAAGAAAAATGCTCAGTTTTACGACTGTTCAACTTGTTTTGCTTTAGTCAAGGATGCGCAACTTTATATAGCTCCTGAAGAAGAAAAAAAGCACTACGAAAAACACAATAACAATGTGAATGATATAGGTTATCAGAACTTTGTATCACCAGTAACCGAATTTGTTCTTAAACATCAATCTGCAAGTGACAGAGGTTTGGATTTTGGCGCTGGAACGGGTCCGGTAGTATCCAAAATACTAACTGACCATCAATTTTCAATTACGCAATATGATTTGTTTTTTGAACCTATTGAAGAACGTTTAAATTCTAAGTATGATTATATTGTTTGTTCTGAAGTTTGGGAACATTTTCAGCAACCCAACAAGGAATTGATACAACTGTCGAAAATGCTCAACAAAAATGGACGTTTGATTGTGATGACACTTTTGTATTCCGATGAAATTGACTTTGAAACGTGGCACTATCGATTGGATATTACCCATGTTTTTATTTATCGCAAGAAAACAATGGAATATATTGCTGAGAAGTTTAATTTAGAATTGGAGTTAATGACTGATAGATTAATTGTTTTTAAAACAAAAAATAAACGATGAAATATGTAGCAATCCTTCGTGGAATAAATGTTAGTAGAAAGAATCTAATTAAAATGGATGCCTTAAATATATACATGGAGGGATTGTTGTAACCTACATTCAAAGTGGCAATATTTGTTTCGAAAGCATTGTAGTCCAAAAATAAGAATCAGAAAGAAGCCAAAAATACTGACTTCTTAATTTACACATAATTTTGATTTCACAAAAAGTCAAATTAAAGATGGGTAAAAGCAATTGTTTTTCGAGTAAATCTGTTTTCGGACAGCTTCTTTCATTAATCAATGATAAAACAATAAGTGAAGCCGTAATTAAACATGATTCAGATCGCTACGTCAAGCATTTTAAGAGTAAGGACCACTTGATTATTATGCTTTTCTGTTGATTTACAAAATGCAATTCACCGAGAGAAGTTTCCAGGGCAATGATTGGATTGGCTTGTAAAATCAATGCATTCGGTATTCATCATATACCAAAACGAAGCACGCTATCTGATGCAAATAAGTACAGAAAGATTGAATTCTTTGAAGAAATATACAATAAGCTCCTTATATAATATGGTTCCGTTATTTCGGAAAGCCTAATAAAAGATGTCATCAAGAAACAGGCTTTATTACCCGCATAAAAGATAATGCTAGGTTTGATGTTGTAGAGAAAAAAAAATGATGTGCCTGATGAAGTTCACAGCGTTGTTTTGCTCGATGAAATCATTAAAGTTGATGTAAAGGAATGTGAAACAAGTTCAAAGTTAAAATTGAGAAAGGTTGTTTTTTTATGATCGTGAGAATAAAAGAGAGTTTGAATATATCACTAACTTATTCAACTTCAGTGCAGATTAACAGCAGCATTTTACAAAATAAGATGGCAAATTGAATTGCTTTTCAAACAGTTAAAACAGAATTTCCCATTGAAGTACTTTCTCGGAGACAATATAAACGCCATTAAAATTCAAATATATTGTGTCTTAATTGTCAATCTATTAATTGCTGTAATCAAAAAACGACTCAAAAGAAGCTGGGCTTTTTCAAACTTGGTTAGCTTTTGTAAAATACATCTGTTCAATCACATCCAATTAGTAAACTTTCTAGAAAACCCAGAAAAAGACTGGATATAGACAAAGAGGAAACAAATCAGCTATTTCTTTATGACGCACTGTTTTTGAAAACTTAACATTTTTACAAATTTTACATTTGTAAATCAGCAGTTTACAAAATCAAAAAAGTGTGATTTAGATTTTATCGGACAATAATGTTTTTGAAACTATTTTTTAATTCAAGAAATCATAGGTTCTAAAGTGAATTACCCGAAGTGCCAAGCCGAATTCATGCTTAATCGGTTGATTTTCGTTGAAGTAATTACGATGATACACTTCTAATTTTGTGTTCCATGCTTTATTGCGTCTAGAACCACCCGATTCAAAATGATGTAGTGCCAAGCCATAGCGTAAAGCAAATGAGTGATTAGGAAAAGTTGGTCTTGTATTTTCATTCTGAATTGCGAAAAATTCAGGGGCTACAAAAACATCCACTAATTCCATTTTACATTTCCCACCTTTCTTACGAGAATTAAATTTTAATGCTCGTTTTCTTACTTGTAAAGCGGTATTTATTCCTGAAAACGACCATAAATCATTATTGCTTCTGAAGGTCAATCCCACCTCTGGAATAAGATAACTTCCAAAATGCCGACAAACACCCAGCTGTAAGGATGAAGCCTTAATCCCATTAATTTCGCCAAAATTGTAATTGGAAAAGACACCAAAGTTCTTTTTTGTTCTGATAAAGTATTGACCAAATAACGAATTTGAAACCAATACTAAAATAAATACGGTGCTAACTTTCATCTTTCTAGTTTTTTAGGTTATTAATTCACGACAAGAATTCTTCCATTTTTCACTTTATACTTTCTACCTCCAACAACAATGGTTTCTCCTTCTTTTTTCTTTATAAGGTCTAAAATATCCTCTTTTATAGTATGAACTGAACCTCCTGTTTTTCTAGCAATCTCAAAATATTCAGGCAATATTCCTTTGTCTGTATCACACAAAATAATGCGTATAGGTCGGTAAATTTGATCTAATAATTCCATATCTCTTGGAGGTGCATCATTATCAGCGATAAGTATATATTCGCTTGCGTTCGGATTTTTTTCTATCGCAAACAAAACTGCTTCCAAATCATTCTCAGGTTGGTCATTATTCCCAAGTCCATTATGACATACTTTTCTTGATTCTGAACGTATCGCTTGATAATTGATACTTTTTAAATAATAAATCCCACCTGTTTTGCCTGGTATTTTCGCTTCAATCGGAGCAGAATCACCGTCGTTAAACATCACTATTTCCTTGATGACACCTTTATCTGTGTTTAATAATTGCCACAATGCTATCTGTGAATTAAAAGGAATCATTGAAGAAGTTAAATCAACAATGAATACAGCATTTGTCCATTGTTTTTGTCTATTTAAAACGTTGTTAATCGTAGGTTTACTCATTGTATCAATAATCTTTTGAGCAACAATTTTTGAAGGATTTTCTGGTAAATAATTGTCAAGTTTTGTCGCGACTTCTTTAAGAAATTCTTTAGATGATGAAGCCTCATAATAGATAATTACACCATGAAAAAATGTTCTAGCAGCTGACTCTGTCTGACAATTTGTTTGACGAATGATGTTCCATTTAATTAATGGATTTTGAACCAAAATGGGAAAAAATTGCTCAATTTCTTTGATACGATTTAAGTTAAGTGTTTTTAGATTGGCTCCTTTAGGGAAATCCGTATAAACTAAATCAATGTGATGGATTGTTTGTCCAAGGACTTGAAAATCTTTAAGTTGTTCCAAAATAGCAGCAGATCCAAAACCCATTTCTACTTTGAAAGTCTCCAAGTCTCCATCGTAGAATTCGTATTGATCTACATTTACAATTCGTTGATTGATAATCGATTGGGCACTTCTACTTTGTGCATTTAAATTCGTAGCTGTGATACTTATTTGGCACATCACAATTGAAAAATACAATAGTTTACTTCTCATGGTTTATTAGTTTAGGTAAAACAAATCAAGAAAGTAAAATTGAATCTATAGGCGGGCTTTTAATGCTATAATGTGAAGTCAATAATTTGTTACAGTTTAAATTAAAGAACTATAAAATTGAATTTTGAGTGTATGCTTTTGCAGAAGTATTTATAACTAAACTTAAAATTATTGGTTTGTGCTTATATTTAATTTGCCATTCTTTTGCTTGATCAAAAGAATCACCGCGCAAGCAGCACCGAAGGTAAAAATCAAGGCTCTAAATTTCTTTTTGTTCGCAAATCATTCTCCTATATCCATTTACAACTCGTAGCGAACAATTTCAACTCCTTTCTGAAATAGGATTTTAGCGGATGTTCTTACAGAAATCCTCAAAATTCACCAATCTAGATAAATTTCAAGTTGTTTCAACTTAGAATTAAACTCGTATTTTAATTAAATCATTTTTTTATCATTTAAAATAATTCAACCTACTTTAATCATTTTTACGATTTCACAACAACTAAAATTTCTCATTTTTTATTATTTTCGATTGTAAAAATGTGTCAAATAATGATTGAAGAACTTAAAAATAAAACCAAAACCACACGAGAATTAACCCAAAGATTTAGAAAAACTTTCGCTTTAAATAGAGCTTCAGCGGGTTTTGCAAAAGATTTAAAGGATTTAACATTCACCTTGCATTGTGAGCAATCAGATGGAGCATTTATCCATGATGTAGACGGAAATCAATACATTGATTTAACCATGGGATTTGGTTCAATTTTGTTCGGACACAATTATGAGCCTTTGAAAAAGGAAATTATCAAACAATTGGAAAAAAATTGGTCGGTTGGACCTATTACTCCTTTGGCAGGTCAATTGGCAGCTAAAATCAATCAATTAACAGGTGTAGAACGTGTCGCTTTTTTTAATTCAGGTACTGAAGCCGTAATGGTAGCGCTTCGTCTGGCAAAAGCCACGACAAAAAAGAACAAAATAGTTTTCTTTAAAGGCGCCTACCACGGAACATTTGATACATTATTATCCTTGAAAAGTAACTCTTCGTATCAAGCTCAAGAAATAGTACCAGGTGTTACGCAATCAATTCTTAACGAATCTTTTTTATTAGAATATGGAGCTAATGAATCCTTACAATTTATTAAAGAAAATATACACGAGATTGCAGCAGTATTAGTAGAACCTGTTCAAAGTCGAAATCCAGCACTGCAACCAAAAGAATTCTTACAGCAACTAAGAGTCATAACAAAAGAAGGAAATTCAGCATTGATTTTTGACGAGGTAATAACAGGATTTAGAATTGGAATTGGAGGAGCACAAGCTTTTTTTTCTGTTCAAGCAGATATTGTAACGTATGGTAAAGTTATTGGTGGAGGTTTACCGATTGGAATTGTGGCTGGTAACGCAAAATTTTTAGATGCAACTGATGGTGGCTTTTGGAAATTTGGGGACGATTCTGCACCTAGTGTTAAAATGACTTTCGTGGCAGGTACTTTTTGTCATCATCCTTTAGCAATGGTAACTGCATTAAAAACACTTGAACTTTTGGAAGAAAACCAAGGCGAAATTTTAAAGACATTGAATTCAAAAACAGAAAAATTTTGCGCACGATTAAACACTTACTTTCAATCGATGAATTATCCAATTATTACTAATCATTTTGCATCCTTGTTCCGATTTACAACGCCAGGAAAAACAAGTATTCTCTACAATTATTTGCTGTTAAATGGAGTTTATGTTTGGGAAGGAAGAAATTGCTTTTTATCTCCTGCACATTCTGAAGAGATACTTGAAGATTTATTTCTTATAATTAAAAAAAGCTGTGAACAGATGGAACAAGATGGATTCTTAATACCAAAAAAAAAGAAATGAGAAAAGAAGTTTTATTTACTGAAGGTGAATATTCTATTGCACGTTATGAAGGAATACCAGAACATGCACTTACCTTTTGGAAACGAATTTCATGGGGAAATGAAGGGGCGGTTTATCAAAACATGAAAGTTGCAGAACACATTCCTTTGATTATCAATCCCAAACTTTTAGCAATTGAAAAAAACAACGAAATTCAAGGAACTGGTGTATTTAGTAACATGACCGTTTTAGCAGGGCAATCAGCTTATAATTGTCAATATATACGTTATTTCGCAACAGATCCAGCTGTTAGAGGGCAAGGGTTGATGAAAAAATACTCTACAAAAACAATGGAATTAGTAAGTGATGGTGAAACTCTAAAAACGGTTTATTTTGCGTTAGTTGAAAAAGGGAACAAAGCCTCCTTCAAAGCTGTTCAAAATACGGGTTACTCTCACGTTGGGACAATAAAGACAATAGGATTCAGTCGTTTTTTTCCAAAAGAAAAAGCTAACCTTCATCGCATAACAACTGAGCTTGATAAAAAACGAGTTATTGAATATCTTTCAAGTTTTTACAGTCAACATTCACTTGTACAATTTAACCCTATTTTTCAGCACCAAAACTATTATGTTCTCAAAAATGAAAAGGGGGATTGGATTGCTGGGTGTCAACTACATCGTTGCCATTGGAAAGTTAATCGAATGCCGGGGAAAATTGGAAAGTTTATCGTAAGAACTTTGCCTTACTTACCACTATTGCGCAGAATTTTCAATCCGAAAAGATTTGAATTCTTAGCTTTTGAAGGTATGTTCTATAAGCCAGGGCATGAAAAAGAACTTGCTGAATTATTTGAGGGATTATTAGCGAAAGAAAAAGTAAATTCAGCAATGATGTGGGTAGATGAAAAAGATCAATTACTTAAAAGCATTGAAAAAAATAACAAATTAGGTTTAATACATTCTTTTGTTAAAAGAAATGATGTGATGATGATGCAAGCTTATTTTGATTTATCGAGCGATGAAAAAAACAATTTTATTTCCAAACCATTTTATGCCTCAGCATTTGACTATGCTTGAAAAGTTGCCAATAGTACATTTCTAACCTCTAGATTTCTGTAACCATTTCAAGTTATTTCATTTTAAAGAAAAAAGGATATGCAACATCTTTACTTAAACTATTTTCTAAAAATTAAGCAAGATGAAAATGTATATTTTTCTAATAGCGATAGTGTTTCATTCATTCTATGCTCAAAATCAAACCCGAAGAAATAAAAACATAGGGCTCATTTGTGCCTATAATTTTGGACAAAATAATCTACGAAATGCTTCTTTTCAAATAGGAATTACAAAACAAATTGGTAAATATTTATTACCAGAAATTGGTTTGCGTTTTGAGAATAAAACTACCTTCTCAAGTTTTACTTCCTACACAGGTGCACTGCAATTTCGAAAAAGTCTTATCAAATTAAGGGTACGAAATCGAAGTGGAATTTGTAAAGCGGAAGTTGTAGAATGTTTCGTTACACCCGAATACCATTACATTGAAAACGTCAGTCGAACTAATCCGCAAAATCAATTTTCAATGCGTTATGGCTTGAGTATTTATCATTTTAAAAGTGGAGGCTCAAGGAATTCGAAGTCGTGGGTGACAAAAATAGAAATCTACAACAGAACCAATTTTACAACCAAACAAAATGAAATGGGAATTGCACTTCGTGTTCAATGTTTTAGGAAACGAGGGTGGTGATATTTTTTATCGTCAACCTATTTACAAATAAATTTAAATTTTCGAAAAATATCATATAGTTGGAAATAGATTTTAACTCCATTTCTAGGTTCTAGAGGCCTATTTGTTTTTCCTGATTTAAGTGAAGAAGCTTTAAAAAAGTCATTTCCAAGAATGACAATTCAAAAGAAAAAAGAAATGAATCAGTTCACAAGTGAAACATTCGACAATAGATTTGCATAAAATTCATAATTAGGTAGCATCCAATAAAGTGTGTAAAACTGAAAGTTATTCTAAAATTTTTTAGTAACTCAAACCCATTGAATGAAGTAATTTGATGCCTTAAGCAAAGGGTTTTTAAGTCAATTTAGGACAGGAGAGGACTTATTTGCATTTATGAAAGAACTCCAAAAACGAGGAGTTGAACAGTTTTTAGAAGCTGAGATGAATGAACATTTGGGTTATGAAAGAGCCAAATTAGTGAGAACCACAACGCCAGAAATGGGCATTCGACCAAGAAGATAAAAATATCTTTTGGGAAACAAGAAATCCAAGTTCCTCGCGATCGAGATGGAAGTTTCAATCCAGTGATAGTTCCAAAGCGTAAGAATAAGATAGATGGTTTAGAAAACATAATCATCTCCTCTTACACTAAAGAAATGAGTATTAGCGATATCCAAGAGCAAATAAAGGATTTATATGAATTTAAAGTTTCAACTTCTGCTATTTCACGGATAACGGATCGAATCTCAAACGATATCAAAATTAGAATTCTGAATATTTAAAAAAATGGAAACAACAATAACATTTAATAGCAAAAATCTAAATAAAGGGATAATCTTGTTTTTAGAATAAACTATTACTTAGATGCAGTAATATAACGATCTAAATTGTGGTTTTTTACCAATTCATCGCCACCAATAAGTAAAAGATTTTTACATTTTGATTGTTCAGCCCATAAGTCAAGGTTTGACATACCAACCATCAATGTACCGTTGATGTCAATTTTATGAACTGCTTTTTGTTGTTTGTCGAATAGTACTTTAATTTCAGAAACCTCTTTTGTTAATGTTTGATTTTCATTGAATATTAACATGCTATCAAACAAATCAAAGGATTCATGTAATTTTTCAGAAACCGTTACTACTTCCTTAGCTCTTTCAGAAGCCCATTCGGAAATCCTTTCTGAAAACTTACTATTCGCTTTTAAATAAATTTTTTCAACCTTCATGTCCCTTACCTCTTACGCCACAAATATAAGATTTTATTATGTTAACAGATGAATAAAAAAAATTAATATCCTAAAATTTTAAGATAATCTGCTGCTGTTTGTTCTTCACTGAAAATTTCAGTTTGAATTTTACCATCTTCATCTCTTGAAATCAAGATATGCTTCGGTTCTGGAATCAAACAATGCTTCAAACCACCAAAACCACCAATTGTTTCTTGATAAGCCCCAGTGTTGAAAAAGCCTATGTAAAGTGTCTTATCCTTGTCAAATTTTGGCAAATAAATCGCATTTGAATGTTGTTCCGAATTATAATAATCATCGCTATCACAAGTCAAACCACCTAATAAAACGCGCTCGTAGTCATCGTTCCAACGGTTGATTGGCAACATTATATAACGTTGATTGATTGCCCAAGTATCTGGTAAATTCGTCATAAATGAAGAATCAATCATATTCCATTTTTCACGGTCGTTTTGTTGCTTTTGGTGAATGATGCTAAATATTGCTCCACCACTCTCCCCTACTGTGAATGATCCAAATTCTGTGAAAATATTCGGTTCAGGAATATCGTTATCCGTACAAACACGTTTAACTTGTGTCAAAATTTCACGCACCATGTATGCATAATCGAAATCAAACGCCAATGATTTTTTAATTGGAAAACCACCGCCAATGTTCAATGAATCTAACTCTGGACACAGTTTTTTAAGGTCGGAATAAACACGTAAACATTTTGTTAACTCATTCCAATAATAAGAGGTGTCGTTGATTCCTGTGTTAATGAAAAAATGCAACATTTTAACACGAACTCGTGGATTATCCTTTAAAATCGTTTTGTAAAATGGAACAATTTCACGGTATCTAATTCCTAGTCGAGAAGTGTAAAACTCAAACTTTGGTTCTTCTTCTGACGCAATCCGAATTCCAATGTTTAATTCTTTTGTTGTTAGTTTAATTAAACGTTTCAATTCGTCTGTGTTGTCAACAACTGGAATCACTTTAAGAAAATCTTCCTCGATTAACTCAGCGATTTTATTCAAATATTGAACGGGTTTGTAGCCATTACAAATGACGAATTTACCTTCCTCCAATTTTCCTGTTTCAACTAATCTTCGAACGATATCAATATCAAACGTTGAAGAAGTTTCTATATGTACATCATTTTTAAGTACTTCATCTAGCACAAATGCAAAATGGCTCGATTTCGTACAATACGAGTAATGGTATTTTCCAGCGTAACCTAAATTATTGATTGCTTCACGAAACCAACCTTTTGCGCGTTGAATATTATTAGAAATCTGGGGTAAATAATTGAATTTCAGAGGAGTTCCGTACTCATTAATCAAACGCATTAAGTCAATTCCGTGAAAGAAAAGTTTGTCTTCTCTAAGGTTAAATTCGTTTTGCGGAAAATCAAATGTTTGATCAATTAAATCAATGTATTTTGTTCTCATTTCAATAAAAATGAAGCTGAATGCTCCTTTAGGTTATTCAATTATTTTTTAACTTTCTCTATTAAATTCTCAAGTGGTCTTGCAATTACTGCAAACTTGTCTCCTACTACGATTGGGCGTTCAATAAGTTTCGGAAATTTCATCATTAAATCCAAAATTTCATCTTCACTTAACGTTTCGTTTTTAATAAATAGATTGTACTCTTCTTCAGACTTGCGCACTAAGGTTGAAGCTGGAATATTCAATTGTACTAAAATCTGTTTAAGTTCTTCTTTCGATAATGGATTTTTAAGGTATTCAACAACCTCAAAATCAATATTGTTTTCCTTTAGCCAATCAACAGCGCAACGACTTTTACTACAGCGAGGATTGTGATATATTTTCATTTCCAAAATTGAGCGACAAAGATAATAGTTTATTCTTTCTACTATTTTAATTTTATTTTAAACCCAAACTGAAAATCTTTGCTCGAACCAGTATTTTTTGTCTTTGCACCTATAGTTGTTGGAACGCTTAACCCACTGTAATTATAAACTGATTCATAAACTTTATATAATCCAAATTGCTGGCGATAATTGAGTGTGAAGTAAAAATTGTTTACGATTCTAAAATCTTTTGAAAGTCCTAAATACAAAGAAGTTAGCACGTTTGAATTTACGCTTGAAACAGACGTATAATCATAACTAACTGGATTTCCGTTAATTGTCCCATTCATTCCTCCACCACCCCACACTTGAATAGCATTTTCATCATTTCTTGCCCCGTGAAACCCAAGTGATAAGCCAGCATGAATATTGAATACAAAAAAATTGTTTTTTAAAATCCATCGATACGAACCTCCACCAGAGAGTTGAACTGCATAAAAAGCATCAGAACCACTGCTTGAATATTTACAGTTTTTGAATCGACTTGATTGAGTGTTTGCAGTTCTTTGATGCGATTATTTTTTTTGTTTCCTGTAATTACGTAACTAACACTAACATTCAAAAAACTTCCTTGATTGAAATATTGCCCTATTGAATTTCAATCGTAAATTGAGTAAGTTCCATTATAGATATTTGAAAAGGTATAGTCGTAACTCAATTTTAAAGAAAGCAAATCTTTGTTTTTTTTAATTTTTTGGTTGCTTCAATTCCAAGCGTTAAAAACGATTTTAGTTTATTGTCAAATTTCACATTTAGATTATAAATTTTAAAATATTGACCAGGTGAATCTTGAAATCCTCCTGAAGAAACGTATCCAGAACCACTGTAATAGCACAAACTAGTACCTAAACTCTATTTTAATTCAATTTTGTCAATGATCTTTTGGTGGTATGCACTTGAGGCTTTTAATCGAAAAAAAGGATTAATATAAGGTCTTCCATAAAATCCACTGCCAAAAACATCCGTTCCTACATAATTTTCAAAACTTCTCACCTTAATATTAATGGATAAAAATCCGAAACCTAATCCTGTAGCTAATGAAAATTTTGGATTCAAAATTCGAGTATTGTGAAAGTTAAAACCGTGAACGACGCTTAATGCATTTTCTAGACTGAGCTCTCCAAATTTAATTTTGGTTGCGTTTCTATTTAGTCCATTTACCAAAGAAAATGTGTATTTATTTTTCGATTCAAGAGGATTCTCTTGTAAGAAAGCTAAACTAACAGCTAAAAGTAAACTTAAAACAACTAAAAGTCTCATACTTCATTTTTGTCTTAAACGATTTGTAAATATTTTGATTACTAAATCCGTCATCACAAGGAAGTTATTAATTCTTAAGTATAAAAATCCTTTATTTTTAAATTCTTCATTCTAAATTTTACATTCTAAAATCCCAACTTATTCCTATTATCTTTGCACCAATATGAAAATCAAAGATGCAGTATTTGTTGTTTCCAATTCGGATATTAGCAAATGTCCAACGGATGAAAAATTTGAATTTGCCTTTATCGGCCGCTCAAATGTTGGTAAATCCTCGTTAATCAATATGTTGACGGGAAAGAAAAACCTAGCCAAAACTTCTGGAACGCCAGGTAAAACGCAATTAATTAATCACTTTTTGATTGATGAAAAATGGTATTTGGTGGATTTACCGGGATATGGTTACGCTAAAGCTTCAAAAACAGCGCGCTTCAAATGGGAGAAATTTATTTCCGAATATTTAACTAAACGCAAAAACTTGATGAACACGTTTGTGCTATTGGACGCACGTCTTGAGCCGCAGCAAATCGACCTTGAATTTATGAATTGGTGTGGTGAGAAAGGACTTCCTTTTTCGATGGTTTTCACTAAAATTGATAAACTTTCCAGTACTGCACTTCAAAAAAACCTAGCGAAATACCGCAAAGAAATGTTGAAATATTGGGACGAATTACCACCTGTTTTCACAAGTTCAAGCGAATCTGGTTTTGGGAAAGAACCAATTTTAAATTACATCGGAGCGATTTTAGAATAATAATACTAGATTTCAAAAGTTTAAGAGTAAAAAAATCTGTGTTATGTGATTTTAGTCACATTTACTTCATTTCCATTGCTTTAGATTTGTACTAATAAAACAATTTTGAATTATTGTTCAAACACGGTTTTAAAGCAGATTAAATTTTAAAATTAAAAATCATGAAAGCAAACATGGGTACCGCAGACAAAATTATCAGATTGATAATCGTCGCAATTTTCGCAACACTTTATTTCACAGGAACTGTAACTGGTACAATAGGAATTGTACTTCTTGCATTGGGTGGAGTTTTCACTTTAACTAGCTTGATTGGCTTTTGTCCTTTATACACCTTAGTTGGATTCTCAACTTGTCCAGTGAAGAAATAAGATATTCTTCAAATTCTCTTTAAAAACCATGAGCTTAGTTCGTGGTTTTTTTTTGTTTTACAAAAGAAATAGTTCACTAAAGAATAGATTCCCAAAGTTGTTTTTTATACTTTTAACTTATGAAAAAATTGTTTCTGCTTTTTATACTAGTTGGATGTTTAGGTTCCATTTCTTTTGCTCAAAAAAATTGTCCTGTAATTCCAACACCTGCAACGTATGTACAACCTAATCTTGATACCGAGGGCGCTCTGTTAGGAATTCCTTTTTCATTGGGAGTTGATACTACTAATTTACCTGAAAACCTGTATAATCAGTTAAGCTATTTATTGGATATTAATCATCAAATGAGCGCGTTTGTAACGAAAGAAAATCCAATGATTCAATTCAAAAAATTGAAAAATGTCATTGAAGATTCCTATTCCTTAAGTGTTACAAAAACCATTTTGATTTCTTACTCAAGTGAACGTTCTTGCTTTTACGCTTTACAATCTTTAATGCAACTAATTGAAAATAAGAACAATGAACCAACAATTACCAAATGTTACATCAGCGATTATCCCAATTTTAAATGGCGAGGTTTGCATTTAGATGTTGCACGTCATTTTTTCACTGTAGAAGAAGTTAAACGTTACATCGACTTAATGGCAATTTACAAGTTCAATACTTTTCATTGGCATTTAACCGACGATCAGGGTTGGAGAATTGAAATTAAAAAATATCCGAAACTGACAGAAATTGGTGCTTGGCGTGATAGTACAGTAAAAAATCATTACACTACTTCACCAAGAACTTATGAGAAAAAACTCTACGGTGGATTTTACACACAAGAAGAAATAAAAGAAGTTGTAAAATACGCAGCAGAAAGATATATCACCATCGTTCCTGAAATTGAAATGCCTGGGCACGCAAGAGCAGCATTAGCAGCCTATCCAGAACTTTCTTGCACTGGGAAACAACAAGGAGTGGAAGGATTATGGGGTGTTTTTGATGATATCTTTTGTGCAAAAGAAGAATCAATTTTCTTCTTACAAGATGTGTTAGCTGAAGTAATTACACTATTTCCAGGTCATTTTATACATATTGGAGGAGATGAAGCTCCAAAAAATCGCTGGAAAAAATGTGAAAAATGCCAACATATTATTCAAGAAAACAAGCTCAAAGACGAACATGAATTACAAAGTTATTTCGTTCAGCGAATGGATAAATTTCTTGTTGCAAATGGAAAAAAACTAATCGGTTGGGATGAGATTTTAGAAGGCGGACTTTCGCCTAACGCTGCAGTTATGTCTTGGCGTGGATTTGAAGGTGGAGCCGAAGCTGCAAAACAAGGACATGAAGTAGTGATGTCTCCTGGTTCGCATTGCTATTTTGATCATTATCAAGGACGAGGAAAAGCGGAACCACTTGCTTTTGGTGGTTATACCTCGCTCGAAAAAGTGTACGATTTCAACCCCATTCCTGAAGACATGAAGCCAGAACAAGCTACGTATATTTTAGGTGGACAAGCCAATCTTTGGACGGAATACATTGCTGATTTTCAAAAAGTTGAATATATGGTTTATCCACGAGCAATTGCATTGAGTCAGGTTTTGTGGTGTCAAAATAAACCTAACTTCGAAACATTTGAAAATAATTTAATAAACTACCATTTACCTTTATTGGAGAAGCGAAAAGTTAATTACTCCAAAACATTTCTTGCTGCAAGTACACAAGTTACAAGAACGAAAGATGGAATTGCGGTTCAAATAAATTCCAAGCGAAATGAAGAATTTAAGGTGAAGAAAACGCCAGAAAATCTTGAAAGCAATTTAAAAGCAAACACTTCCATTGCTATCAACAGAAGTCAAAAGCCACAAGAAGATGCAATAGAATTCACTTCAAGCGAAACTCAAATCACTGAAAAAGTAATAATTAAAAACTCGCCGACTTTAGGATTACCCGTGAAACTAATAACATCACCGAATCAACGTTACAACAACGGCGATTTAACCTTGGTGGATGGAAATTATGGTGCGCTACCTTGGAAAGGAAATGAATGGTTGGGTTATGATACATCTGAAATAATTATAGAAATTGATTTATTAAAACCACAAAAAATCAAAGGTCTTGAATTGTCATTTTTAAAAGATGAAGGTTCTTGGATTCATTTGCCAACCTCGATAACTGTAAGTAAATCAGATGGAAAAAAATCAAAAACCATTTTAGGAAATACAACTAATTACCAAGTTTCTTTTACAGAATCAAAGCAGTTTGTTCCTTTTTCTGGAAAGGTTTCAAAAATTCAAATCACCATTCATTCAAAAACTAAAATCGAACCCGGCTTGGCTGGCGAAGGTCACCAACCTTGGACTTTTATAGATGAAATTCGGATGGTTAAGTAGTTTAAACAAATTTCATGTTTTATTAAAGTCGAGTTAGCTTTGTTTGAGGGGTCTGCATGATTTCACAGAATTAGCACTCCATCGAATTGAAGCATTGGTGGCATATTGGAACACTCCCTCTTTGAAATTGCTTGCCCGCTATGGCTTTAAAAAAGAAGGTACGATGCGCGAAGATTATGTGGTGGATGGTGTTTCTGAAAATTCCGATTGCTACTCGCTATTGAAATGGGAATGGGAGAAAATGGAAATTGATTTTAATAGAAATGAGTAAAAGAGAGAATAAAAATGTAATTTACAATTTGCGAATCAACGAATCTGCAAATTTGCAATTTTACATTTCAATTTCCAATTTCACTCTATCTTTGAATCAAAATCAACCAAATGCGATCGATTCTTTTTTTCATATTTTTTAGTTTTCTAAATGGAAAAATTTGCGCACAATCTACTACTGGTTTAGGCTCATGGAATATTTTAAATCTCAAGTATTCCTATTCAGATAAACTTAGCTTTTTTGGGGAAGCTCAATTGCGTTCGTTGCGTTTCTACAATCATTTTCACTATTACGAATTTAAAGGTGGATTTAACTATTCTTTTCATAAAGCAGTTACAATTTCTCTAGGTGCTGGAAGTTATCAAACCTACAAAGAAGGTGGAAGTTTTGTAACCCCAAAAAACAACGATGAATTCCGACTTTGGCCGCAACTTGTAATCAATCAACAAATCAATTCTTTAAAACTTGAACAGCGTTATCGCCTAGAAATGCGTTGGACATCAAATGGTTACCGCAACCGTTTCCGGTATCGAGTAGGCGTCTCCTACCCTTTTGGAAAAGCCAAGGAGAGCTTCAAACCCTTTCAAGTTGGAATAAGTAACGAACTATTTTTCACGAATAAAGAACCCTATTTTGAACGTAATCGACTTTTGTTCAACTTTAACTTCAAACCTACAAAAAGTGCCACAATCCAAATTGGCTATTTACAACAATTTGATTATCAAATAAATGATGAAACAGGACGTGATTTTTTTGTGATTGGTTATTATCATGAATTTGGGAGAAAAACCGAAAAGCAAGCTAATTTTCTCGATTAGTTTTTCTAAATAAATTTGAGCTACTATAATTGTAGGGAATGATTATTACCTAAATCCTATGGAATAATCTTCTTATTTAATTTAAATAAATTGGATTGCTTATTTTTGAAAAATGAACAAGCATCTTATTTTTATTGTATTTTTCGGACTGTTTTTTACCTGCTCCAAAAATGATTTTTTAGGCGAGCAAAAGAAATTCGAGCGTGTTCGTGTTGCAATTGCTGAAAAAGAAAGTTCTATAAAATCGGAACTTGAAAAAAATAAAATTGAATTAAAAAACCTCCACATCATTCTTGTGGCTTATAAATCTGAAGGAATTTTAGATCTATACGCTAAAAATAAATCACAAAGCACTTATAAAAAAATCAAAAGTTTTGCTGTTTGTGCAAGTTCAGGCACGCTTGGTCCGAAGCGAAAAAAAGGCGATGGTCAAGTTCCTGAAGGATTTTATCACATCGATCGTTTTAACCCAACAAGCAGCTATTACCTTTCTTTAGGAATAAATTATCCAAATTCCGCTGATCGAAAAGCAAGTTCTGCAATTGATTTAGGTGGAGATATTTTTATTCATGGTTCGTGTGTCACAATTGGTTGTCTTCCAATGACCGATGACAAAATCAAAGAAATTTATGTGTATTCAATTCACGCAAAAAACAATGGACAAGAACGCATTCCTGTTTACATTTTCCCTTTTAAAATGGACGATTTCAATTATTTAGTTAACAAGAAATATTATGAAGGAAATAAATCCCTCATTACGTTTTGGTCGAAGTTAAAAGTTGGATATGATTCTTTTCAAAGTGAAGCAAAAGAATTGAATTTCAAAATCGATGAAAAAGGGAATTATATTTTTTGATTCAAATTTTCTTAATAACAAACTCATTCCATAGTTTTGATTGTTCGTTATTGAGCACACGCGGCATTTTGTTTTGACCTCCAGTTTTACCTAAAGAGGCAAGAAAATCATAAAACATCGTCGGCGAAACTTGATGAATTATTGGTTCCTTTAAATTGTATTTACGGACATAAGCATAATCGTCATTCAATTTGCAAAGTTTCGAATCGATAAATTGCATAATCTGTTCTTTATTTGCTGTCTCATTAACACCTAAATACCAAATATGGCGTTGATCTATTTCATCGGCATAGATGGTAAATTCGTCCACTGAAATCGCTAACTCTTCATTTAAAGAAAGTAAAGCTTGGTTGATATTATCCAACGACAGATGCTCACCACATAAACTTAAAAACTGTTTAATTCTTCCTGTGATTAACAATTCGTAATCATCAATATTTATAAATCGAACCAAATCACCAATTAAATAGCGCCATAAACCTGCATTAGTAGAAATAACCATTGCATAATCGACGCCTTCTTGAACTTGACTAATTGTCAATGCATTGTGCTTGTCTATTAATCTTCCATTTTCATCAAAATAATCTGAATTAAAAGGAATAAACTCGTAAAAAATACCGCAATTCAACAACAATTTCATTCCTTTTCGAAGCGGAGAAGTTTGATAAGCAAAATAACCCTCAGAAGCTAAATAGGTATCTAATAATTGAATTTTTTTTGTTCCTAATTTCTCCAAACGATTGATGTAAGGATCCATAAAAACACCACCATGCACATAAACTTGAAGGTTTGGCCATATTTCATGTATAGAATTAAGTTGGTAATGTTCTTTGATTTTCTCCATTAACAAAATACACCAACTCGGAATTCCAGCAATGATTCCAATATTCCACAGAGGAGCTTTCTCAATAATTGCCTCCAATTTTTCATTCCATGTTTTTAAATCCGTGATTCGTTTCCCAGGTTTTGTGAATGGAGTTGCAACTAATGAAGTATGCTTTCTCAAAATTCCACTTAAATCCCCTTCGATGTGCTTTCCAACTTTATTCAATTTTGTGGAACCTCCAACAGTTAAAATACTACTTCCGAAAAAGGATTCAGGCAAGTCTAATTCATGTAAAACGGAAAGTTGTCGTAAACTTGTTTTTTGAAACGAACGAATCATTTCTAGGGTAACAGGGATACGTTTACTCGGCGAACCTGTTGTACCTGATGAAAGAGCGAAATACCTTATTTTTCCTCGCCAAGTGTGATCTTTCGCGCCATTGATTGTTTCCTCTAGCCATAATTTATAAAAAGTATCGTAATCAGTTAAAGGAACATTTTTTTGAAAATAAGAAACTGCATCTACTTTTTTTAGCACCTCATGAAAAGAGTGAACAAAACCAAATTTCGTATTTTTCGCACTTTCTAGTAATTTCCGAAGCGCTTCTAATTGGTGTTTATATTCAACCCCTTTTTTTGCATTTCGTTTATAACTTATTGCTGTTGTTTTCTTTATTAATTTACCTACGATAGCCATAGAATTAGATTTTTCGTGCCTATTATTTACGTTTTAGTTAAGAACGAAAATAAAGGTAAAAAATTTGGCTTTACTTTCTGAGTTTCTTTTAAATTTGCAAAAACCAAATTTTATGAGCGTTAAAACTTTTATTGTTCCTCACGATTTTACTTCCGTAGCTGATATTGCATTAGAGCATGCGATTGTAACTGCAAAACCTTTGGAAGCAACGATTCAACTATTACATGTTGTTTCAAAAGAATCTCAAATTCCAGAATCTATCCAAAAATTGGAAGCAATTATTGAAAAACACAATAAACAAGGAATTACAATTGTACCAAACGTTCGAATTGGAAGTATTTTTGAGGATATAGGTGGATTTGCAGCTGAACACATGGCTGAATTAATCATTATGGGTACACATGGAGCTCATGGTTGGCAACACATTACTGGAAGTAACGCATTAAAAGTAGTAACAAGCTCTCCAGTACCTTTCATTATCGTTCAAGAAAAAGAAAAGAAAATTAAACCAACGGGATACGATTCTATTGTTGTTCCTATGGATTTACATAAAGAAACAAAACAAAAACTTGCAGTTGTAGCAAATCTTGCAAAATACTTCAATTCTGAAGTGCATGTAGTTACTCCTGATGAAAGTGATGAGTACTTGAAAAATCAAGTTGTTTCTAATATTACTTTCGCTCAAAAGTTTTTCCAAGAAAGAGGAATTAGCATTAAAACTTCTATCATTCCTAGTAGTGGTTTTGATAAAGAAGTTGTTAAATACGCAACTAGTGTCGATGCCGATTTAATTGCAATTATGAACCTTAGTAATACTGGTTTATTCACTTTGCTTTCAAGTAATTACGAACAATACATCATTACGAATGACGCTTTGATTCCAGCTTTGATTTTGAATCCAATAGAAACAATGTCAGAATCAGATACAAGCAGCATTTTCTCCATGTAATTTTAATTAATTAGTTAGCCCGTCATTTGACGGGCTTTTTTGTTTAAAACAACCTCATTTTATGTCTAAATTAATTACACTTCAAGATTTTATTTTAAAAAATCAAGCAGACTATTCGTTTGCTACTGGTGAATTTTCACGATTGTTAAACGATATCGCTGTTGCTTCAAAAATTGTTTCTAGAGACGTTCGTCAAGCAGGTTTGGTTGATCATATTTTAGGAGCACAAGGTGGACAAAATGTACAAGGAGAAGACCAACAAAAACTCGATGTTGTTGCAGATGTTGCTTTCATTAAAGCTTTTGAACAAGGTGGAGAAGTTTGTGGAATTGCTTCTGAAGAAAATGATGATTTTGTTGCATTCAAAAACGAACAATCTAAAAACGGAAAATACGTTGTGTTATTCGATCCATTAGATGGTTCAAGTAATATAGATGTAAATGTTTCAATAGGAACAATTTTTTCAATTTATAAACGCGTTTCACCAATTGGAACTGAAGCAACTTTAGAGGATATGCTACAACCTGGAACTGCGCAAATTGCAGCGGGTTATGTACTTTACGGTTCTTCAACAATGTTGGTTTATACAACTGGAAATGGAGTAAATGGTTTTACTTTAGATCCATCAATTGGTGAATTTTGTTTATCTCATCCAGAAATGAAAATGCCAGAAATTGGTCGAATGTATGCAATGAATGAAGGCAATATTTTCGAATGTGAACAAGGCTTGAGAGATTACATTAATTACTGTCAAAGTAGAGAAAACCAAACCGGAATGCCTTACTCTGGAAGATATATTGGTTCATTAGTTGCTGATTTTCACAGAAACTTAATCAAAGGTGGAATTTATATTTACCCAGATGTATTAAGTGCCCCTGAAGGAAAATTGAGACTTCTTTATGAATGTAATCCATTAGCTTTCATTGCAGAGCAAGCAGGTGGTTTAGCCACAACAGGAAGAAAAAGAATTTTGGAAATTAAACCAGAGCGTTTGCACCAACGAGTTCCCTATTATGTTGGCTCAAAATTGATGGTAGAGAAAGTGATGGAGTGTATTCAAGCTACGGAAAAGTAAAACATTCTTTGTTGTTAAAACGTTTCTTTTAAAATCAAAAAATGTCCACTTCTTCCCTTTTTGACTTTGCTAATTTCTATGCTTTCCTAGGTTGGTTTTTCTTATTCAGCGCACCCAAATGGAAACATACTCAAACAATTGTTAAATATGGAATTCTAGTTGTACTTGGATTAATTTATTTTGTGTTAGTTCTTAAAGGAATTGAAAATTTTAGTGTTTCAGATTTTTCCACTTTATCAAACGTAAAACAGCTTTTTTCAAAAGATGAGGCTTTATTAGCTGGATGGATTCATTACTTATGTTTTGATCTTTTTGTGGGAGCTTATATCGTTCGAAAATCTATTGAACTTGATATTCCTAGATTGATTTACAGTCTTATTCTACCTTTTACATTTATGTTTGGCCCTATTGGTTTTGTAATTTTCACATTAGTATCGCTTTCAAAATCAAAACGCTAAACGCTAATACAAAAAAATCAGGTATTAACAAATTCAGAAAAATCTACCTCAAAAAAAACAACTATGAAATTTAAAATCAATTAGGTTTTTTAATTGTTAAATTTTACTACTTTTGTGCGGGGTAAGTCTTTTACGACCAGCTCCCTCTTAATCCTCCAGGACGGGAACGTAGCAAAGGCCAGAGGTTGTAGCGGTGCGATAGGAGTAGCTTACCCTTCTTTTTTTTCTATACTCTAGAAATTATCTAATCCATTTTTTTCTATTCCATAAATTACATAAATACGCTTCCTTCGTCAAAAATAATTAGTTTTATTTTTGAATGATTTCAAAGCCATTTTTTCAGTATCTTTAGATTTGGCATAGCTATTGACAATTGAGACGTCCCTTGTAAATGCTTACATTTGGGAGTTTAAGATAAATAACAACTGACAAACTGTCGCTTTAAAAAAATATATGAGTACACTATTTGAAAATGATTTCTTTGGTTTTTCTGGAATGGACACCGATGCGGAGTTTATTCCATTGATTACTGCGCAAGAAGAGGATAATGTCAACAAACAAGTCTTTCCAAAAGATTTGCCAATTTTACCACTTAGAAATAATGTTTTGTTTCCTGGGGTTGTTATTCCAATTACAGTAGGTCGCGATAAATCGATTAAATTGATTCAAGAGGCAAACAAAGGAAACAAAATTATTGGTGTAGTTTCTCAAAAAAATCAAGAAGAGGAAACTCCAGGTTTTGATGATTTACATAAAATCGGAACCGTTGCCCAAATCATTCGTTTACTGAAAATGCCTGATGGAAGTTCAACTGTTATTATTCAAGGAAAACGCCGTTTTGAAATCGTTGAGCCCTTACAAACAGAGCCTTACATGCGAGCGATTGTCAATGTTTTAAAAGAAAAATCTGTTGACAAAAAGAATAAAGAGCTGGAAATGATGTTTAAAACCATCAAAGAATTGGCATTACAAATTATTCGCGATAGTCCAAATATTCCTTCTGAAGCCCAATTTGCGATTGGCAACATTGATAGCCCGACCTTTTTAGTGAATTTCATTTCTTCCAATATGAATGCTGACGTTTCTAAAAAACAAGAAATGTTGGAAGAAATGGATATGGAAAAACGCGTTATTAAAGTATTGGAACATTTGACTTTGGAGGTTCAAATGTTGGAAATGCAAAACGAAATCCACAATCGTGTTCGCAAAGATTTAGACAAACAACAACGCGAATATTTCTTGCATCAACAAATGCGCACCATTCAAGATGAGCTAGGTGACAATCCACAAGTTCAGGATGTTAGAGATTTTCAAGAACGTGCAAAAGCTAAGAAATGGAATAAAACAGTTGAAAAATTGTTTACCAAAGAATTAGAAAAAATGCAACGTATGAACCCACAAGGTGCAGAATATACGGTTCAAATGAATTATTTGGATTTGTTACTCGACCTTCCTTGGGGTGATCATACAACTGATAATTTAGATTTAGTGCGTGCACGTAAAATACTTGAGCGCGATCATTTTGGAATGGAAAAAGTGAAAGAACGCATCTTGGAATACCTTGCTGTTTTGAAACTTAAAGGCAATATGAAATCGCCCATTCTTTGTTTTTATGGCCCTCCAGGAGTTGGTAAAACTTCATTAGGGAAATCAATCGCAGAAGCTTTGGGTAGAAAGTATGTTAGAATGTCACTTGGAGGTTTACACGATGAATCAGAAATTAGAGGACATCGTAAAACCTACATCGGTGCTATGCCAGGAAGAATTATGCAAAACCTCAAAAAAGCAGAAACGGCTAACCCAGTTTTTGTTTTAGATGAAATCGATAAATTAGGAAGAAGCAATCACGGCGACCCTTCCTCAGCTTTGTTGGAGGTTTTAGACCCAGAACAAAATAGTGCATTTTACGATAATTACGTTGAAACTGAATTCGACCTTTCGCGTGTAATGTTTATCGCCACTGCAAATAGTTTAGCGGAAATTCAAGGTCCATTGAGAGACCGAATGGAAATAATTGAAGTAAACGGTTATACTATCGAAGAAAAAATTGAAATTGCGAAACGTCATTTACTGCCGAAACAAATCGCTGAACACGGAATCACAAAAAAAGATATTTCTATAGATAAAAAGATTTGGGAAAAATTAATTGAAGAATATTCCAATGAATCTGGTGTGCGTGGTTTGGATAAATTAACAGCAAAATTGGTTCGTAATCGTGCACGTCAAATTGCAATGGAAGAAAGCTTTGAAGTTAAAATCACAGAAAACGATTTATTCACTTTTCTTGGTGCGGGTAGAAAACGAACCAAATACGATAATAACGAAGTTGCTGGTGTCGTAACTGGTCTAGCTTGGACAAGCGTTGGTGGTGATATTTTATTCATAGAATCAAGCATCACTATAGGAAAAGGAAAACTAACCTTGACTGGAAATTTAGGTGATGTAATGAAAGAATCAGCGATTATCGCTCTTGAGTTTTTAAAAGCACATAGCTCATGGTTAGACTTAAATCAATCTGTTTTTGATAATCATAATGTACATATTCACGTTCCTGAAGGAGCCACTCCTAAAGATGGACCAAGCGCTGGAATCACTATGTTGACGTCTATTGCATCTTTATTTACGCAACGAAAAGTGAAAAGTAACCTAGCAATGACAGGGGAAATTACCCTAAGAGGCGACGTACTACCAGTTGGCGGAATCAAGGAAAAAATTCTTGCGGCGAAAAGAGCAGGTATAAAAGAATTGATTTTGTGTGATAAAAACGAACAAGATGTAGCTGAAATAAATCCCGACTACTTAAAAGGATTAAAAATCAACTATGTCAGTAAAATGAAAGATGTTCTGAAAATCGCGTTGATGGCTGATAAAGTGAATGAAGCAATTGTAGTTAATTAAATCGCAAAGGAGTTAAATCGAGAGTGTTCGTAAAATTTGACAAAAGGTACATTTCTCTTTTGGCATAATTTTAGATATTTGCACAGAAAATAAAACAAATGAAATTAATTTTAAGTATTTGTCTTGTAGTTTTAGGAACAACAGTTGCCTTCGGACAAGACGCAAAATCACAAGGGATTTTAGATAAACTTTCAACAAAAATGAAAGGAATGAAATCTTTCTATATCGAATTCAGTGCAAATATTAAAAATGCTGACAGCGGTCAAAATGAAAACGAAACAGGAAAAGGTTGGGTGAAAGGCAATAAATTTTACGCTTCTTATGGTGAAAATACAATCATTAGTAATGGAGTTAAAACTTGGACGGTTATCAAAGAAGAGAAATCAGTTTATGAATCAGATGCTTCTGAAGATGATGAGGAAAGTATGAACCCAAAAAGATTGATGACCATCTGGGAAACAGGTTTCAAAAATAAATTCGACAAAGAGGATAAATTAGGTGGAGAAACAGTTAATGTAATCAGTTTATTTCCTAAAAACCCTTCTAAAAGTGATTTTCACACCATAATTTTATACATTGGTAAAGCTGATAATGAATTGAAAAAAGCAACGATGAAATCAAAAGATGGTACTACAATGACCTATTCATTGACAAAATTCACCTCAAATCCAGAAGTAGACGATACAAAATTTGTGTTTGACAAAAAGAAATATCCTGGTTACCCAGTAATCAAAGACTAAAAAAAAATAACCAATAAAGAAACCTTCATTCTAAATTGACTGAAGGTTTTTTTTTGTCTAAATTCTTAGAAACTTGGTAATGGGGGCGGAACTTGTACTTTTTTACGTGGGATGATGTAGGTGAAATTAACTTGAGAATTCACTATAGGCTTATAAAAATAATTGATATTCAGGGTCGTTACAATCCCAAGCATATACTTTTCTTTGAATGTATAGCCCAAAAAAGCTGATACATTTCTAAATCCATAAGTTCCTCCAAATTGAAACTTTTTATAGTATGCGGTGGCACCAATACCAAAAGCAAGTTGATTATTGTTATGAATATGAATCTGTGGCGTCACGGACCAATTTTCGTTTATATTAATTCGGTATTCTCCATATAAACTGATAGATGGCGCAATTCGGTCTGTATCATTCAAAAACTGCACTTCTGGTCGATTTAAATTACTGTAAGCAACTCCTGCTCTCCATTTTCTTCCCTCCAACATAATTCCAGTGTTTAAACCTGTAATTAAATTACTTCCTTCATCTTCAGGGACAAACTTAAATTTATTAGTCCTTCCTCCAACACCTAATGATAATTTCAAAAATCGAGATAAATGAATCGTATAATTCGCATCCAACTGAAAACTACCATTCCTGTAAAAATTATTTTGGTAGGTATTAAAACCAGCACCAAATTGAAAATTTTTAACCTGAATTTTTGTATAATTTCTCGCTTGCAATTGGTACCTGAAATTTGTATTTGCAGAATAACTAAAAGCAAAGTTTGCTGAGGTACTAGTAAACAACTTATACTTCGATGTAGTAGCAGGATTTGAAAACATTACCGTATTTTCCAAATAAGAGATACTTTGTCCGAATAATTGAAATACTCCTAAAAAAGCTAATAGTGTTATGTGTTTTTTCATATCCTTCTTTTCCTTAATGACAAGTTCATCCTCTAAAAGTTACAGTGAGAATTTGAATTACTTTCCTGAATGTTTGTTTTTCAGATTTTAAATAAATGAAATAACCTAAAAATGAAGTACATAGAAAAGAAATAATAGGAAAGGTCAAAGTGTATCAAAAAACGCTTTATTTTCGAATCACTTAATCTTTTAAATGTTGTTTATTGATGAATCTTACTTAAAATTCGTTCCAACTGCAAAAAATGACGAACGTTATGATTAATCAAAAAACGAAAAGTATCACCAACTTTTAGTTTAATCAATGGGATTGTGATTTTAGTTTTAATTGCATTCAAATTTTTGCTTTTAGCTAAATTAAGTAATTCTAAAAGTTGATTTTGTTGCTGAATAAATCGCTCAATCACTTGAATCGTAAGTTGACTATTTACAGGATTTTTGTCTTTAAATGTTTTCATTTTATTCAGCTTTTCCTTTGGCAACATTGACTGAGCAAAATAATTACCAAGGATTCCGCTTTTGTAAGTTATTTCAGTTACATTGACATTGGTTTGCAATTGTTTTCGAAGTTCGGGAATGTAAAAATCACCATATAAATTCAAATGTTCAAGGCATTCTAGGACACTCCACGAAGTCTGATTCTGTTTCCAATTAAGTTTTTCAAATGATTCCAATTGAAGTTCCTTTGCTCTTTCAATAAAATTTAAAGTTTGTGTGCTGAGTTCTTCGAGTAATTGTTGGCTATTGAATTTCATTTTTTTTATTGCAAAATTGGCGACTTTTCTTCCTTTGAAAATTGATTCAAATCAAGATTTTTTCAATCGCGATAATGTTTCAGGCGTCATTCTTAGGTAATTAGCGATGTATTTGTGCGGTATTTCCTGAAATAAACGAGGACTTCGACCTAAGACCCGATTGTATCTTTCCAAAGGTGATTCAACCAATAAATCTTTCTCTCGTTCCATCTGTTGCTGCACTAAATTTTCAAGTATTCCAATCCAAATCTTCAAGTATTTCTCTTCTGAATTTATGAGTTCAAAAAAAGCTGTTTTCTTTATCCGACGTACTTTTGTGAGTTTAATTGCTTGAATATTAAAGTCACTTTTTTGATCGGATAAAAAGGAGTCTAAAGCTACAACTAAATCATTTTTATATCCAAAACGTATGATTTGCTCGGTATCTTTCCTTTGAAGGTAAATTTTCAAACTTCCTGACTCAATGAAATAAATAGTATTTGCAATAACTCCTTCTTTTTCAATCCATTCACCACGCTTGTAAGTTACCATTTCCGACAATAAACCTTCGGATTCAAAAATTTCAAGTAAGGACTTTCGTTCCATTTTGATTTGATTTCTAATTGATGACACTAAAATAAAGGTTTAAAAAAGGATTTATCCTACAAAGTGAAAATAGTTGAAAAAATAAACGTAAGAAATTCAATTATTTACCTTAAATTAGGGCAAACGAAAACCTACTTTCATGCTTCCTCTCAGTAATAATCAAATAAAGAACAGTTTATTAGCTATTCAAATCCAATTTTTATTATTTGTTTTTTTGAATTTAACAGTTCAAGCTCAAGTTACGGTAAATTATTCCTTTACAGGTACAGTTCAAACATTTGTGGTGCCTTGTGGTGTTACATCTATCAATGTAAAAGCTTGGGGAGCTGGCGGAAGTGGTGGTGGAGTTGATACCTACTCAGGTGCAATTGGAGGTGGAGGAGCTTTCGTTCAAACGACTTTAGCTGTAACCCCAGGTCAAACACTTTCAATAATTGTTGGTGGCGGAGCGCTTGGCGGTGGCGCTTGTCTTTCAAACTCACCTGGTGGAGCTGGAGGTTGGGGCAATGGACAAATTGCTGGTGCTCGTGGTGGAAATTCAGGTTCACAAGGTTGTTCTGGCGGTGGTGGAGGCGGTGGTGGAGGAACTGGAATTTTTTCTGGAACAACGCCTTTAATTGTTGCGGGCGCTGGCGGTGGTGGTAGTGGCGGTGGAAATCAAAGCAGTGGTGCAGCCGGTGGTGGCGGTGGACAAAATGGATTTGCCGTTTCTGGTTGTACACCCGGAGTGTCTGGTGGAAATACAAATGGCAATGGTACCAATGGTGGAGATAGAGGAAATGCGGATGGTGCTGGAGGCGGTGGCGGCGGTGGCGGTTATGTTGGTGGAACAGGTGGAAGTCCTCCTCCAGGATGTGATTGCGGTGGCTGCGGTGGAGGTGGCGGATCTAGTTTTTCTTCAGGAACTGCAACAACTATAACAAATGGTTCAGGACAAAATCCAGGAAATGGAACCGACCCAAGTTTACCACCAGGAATTGCAAGTGGTGGAATTAGTTCGGTTCAAGGTGGAAATGGTTATTTAATTATTTCTTATAACGGTGGAACAGTAAATTCTCAATTTTCTGTAGCGAATGTCTGTGATGGAGTTGCACCAACTTTCAACAACACTTCTAGCTACCAAGACGCACCAATTTCATCTTATTCTTGGGATTTCGGTGACGGTTCACCAATTTCAACTGCGCAAACACCAAATTACACCTATTCAACACCTGGCACATATACTGTTTCGTTAACTGTTTCTAATGGATTTGGTTGCGATCATACTTCAACCCAACAAGTAACAATCTATCCTCAACCTATTGCAGATTTTACTTTTGTTGAAAATTGTATTAACTCAGCAACAGTTTTCACGAACACAAGTACTGTTTTCGATCCTTCAACTACAAATACTTGGGTTCAAAATTCAGTAGTTGTTGCCTCTTCAATAAATTACACGAATAATTACACAACACCTGGAAATAGCAGTATGACCTTGATTGTTGCTGAAACTCACGGAACACTTACTTGTGCTGATACAGTAACTAAAACCTTCTTTATTCACGACATTCCAGTAACTCTATTTAGTGGTGATTTGAATTTATGTTTAGGAGATTTAATTTCTTTCGTGAATAATTCCAGTATAACTACAAATGAACCAATAACTTACGAATGGTCTGTAAATGGAAATGTACTTACAGCTTCTACGGATTTTCAAGCTCCATCAACAAGTGCTGGAACATTTGCCATTGAGTTAACAACTACTTCTGCATTTGGATGTTCTAGTTTTTTAAGTTCTAATTTAGTCGTAAGTCCAATTCCAAACGCGCCAGTATTAACTGCAACAACTGTAAATTGTCCTGGTGACCCAATTACTCTAAATGCAGAAGCAGAAAGTTTGTCAACTATTTCCTGGACAGGACCATTGAATTACGCATCCACAAACTTCAGTAACACTTTTCCTTTTCAAATAAATCAAATTGGAACTTATTCAGCATCAATAGTTTCTCAATTTGGATGTCCTTCAGATGTTAGTACTGTTTCAACCAGTATTTTGAATATTTACAGTTTTGATGATTTTAAATTTCCGAATGTAATCACTCCAAATAACGATGGTTTAAATGATGAATTTAATATTTTAAATTACTTTCAAACGTGCGACGATTTCACAATTACCATTTTCAATCGTTGGGGAAATCTAGTATTTGAACAATCACAAGATGATGCAGTTGGATTTTCAGGAAAAACGCAATCAGGTAGCGATTTAGAAGATGGAGTCTATTTTTATAAATTGATTTTTTACTCGGGTGGCGATCAAAAAGAAGGAGAAAAGACTGGATTTATTCACATTGTGAGATAGGAAATGACTATTATAAATCTAATCAATTTCCCGTTTTAAACCTTTCGAACAATTCCTCTGACGCTTTAAATGCTGAAATTGTGCCTAACTGAATTTTTTGTTCCATTTGCTGAAGGGCAAGTAACCATTCTTCCTGGCCAAAAAATTCTTGTTGTAACAAGAAACTTAAATGTTCTCTTAAAACACTCAATTCTTGATTCTTACGATTATGATTTAGCCATCCATTGACAGTAACTAAATTGAAAAACTGCTCGATGGTTTGCCAAATTTCATCTAAACCTTCTTCTTGTAAACTGCTACAAATTTGTGATGTCGCAATCCATTGACTTTCTTTAGCAGGAAACAGATGTAAAGCATTGGCATATTGACTGCGCGCTTGTTTAGCTTTGAGTAAATTTTCACCGTCGGCCTTGGTAATAACAATTGCATCTGCCATTTCCATTATTCCACGTTTGATACCTTGTAGCTCATCACCAGCTCCAGAAAGCATAAGCAACAAAAAGAAATCAATCATGGAATGAACGAGCGTTTCCGACTGCCCCACTCCTACTGTTTCAATTAAAATCACATCGTAACCAGCAGCTTCACATAAAATGATAGCTTCACGTGTATTGCGTGCCACTCCGCCTAAATTATTTCCTGTTGCAGTTGGACGAATGAAGACATTTTCTTGTTGCGATAACCAATTCATTCGGGTTTTATCTCCCAAAATACTTCCACCTGTTACGTTGGAAGAAGGATCAATAGCTAAAACAGCCAATTTCAAACCCTTTTCTAAAATGATTTTTCCAAAAGATTCAATGAATGTACTTTTTCCAACACCAGGAACTCCCGTAATTCCAATTCTCCACGACTTTTTTTGATGTGGTAAACAGCACTGAATCAACTCATTTGCCTCTTTTCTATCGCTAGAAAGTTGGCTTTCAACAAGTGTAATTGCCGCACTCAAAGCTGTTCTATTTCCTGAAATTAGCTCAGGTAAAATCGATTCCGCATTCAAACTATGAATCCGTTCTTTTCGTTTTCGAAACCAGTCGTTAAGTTGCGATTGATTAGGCATCCATTAATTCCTTAAGTGCTTCGATTGCTTGTTTGATATTGTTTCTAATTTCTAAAACCGACGCTTCCATCATGTAACAAGGAGCGCTTATGACTTTATTTTCTCGGTCAACTAATATTTCACGAATTGTTTTTTCAACTGTTTTTGCTCCTGTTGCTTGTAATCCAGCCTCAAATTGTGGAATTTCATAAGGCGAATTTTCTTGCGAGGAACCTATAGTTAAATTCAATTTCACAAATGAACCTTCAAATGCCTTTGCCAACACCACTGGACTTACACAAAGCGCAACTATTGGTTTTCCAACATTAATCATATTTACCAAGAGTAATTTTACATCGTCGCGAATCGTTCCAGTGGGGCCATCAAAAGCCCAAGTTGTAAAATTCTTAGCACTACCAAATCCTCCAGGAATAACCAAGGCATCAATATCAGCTGGTTGAATGCTTTTTATTTCTTTAACTGCTCCACGCGCTATTCGTGCAGCTTCAACCATCATATTTCTTTTTTCTGGCATTTCTTCACCTGTCAAATGATTGACAACGTGATATTGATTTTCATCAATTGAAATGCAAGTATAAGTAGCACCAATTTCCTCGATTGCAAGTAAGGTGAGAATAGATTCTTGAATTTCAGCTCCATCATAAACGCCGCATCCTGATAATAAAACTCCTATATTCATTTTAATTCTTGATTTTTGATTCTTGATTTTTGATTTTTGATTAAATCAGTGTAAATTTTCTCATACATCGGAAGGATTTTCTCTAAGTCAAATACGCGAGATCGTTCTTTCGCATTCACCTTAAATGTTGGTAATTGGTCAGTCTGCAACAAGCTAATCATATTTTTTGCCATGTCGTCTACATCGCCCACATTGGATAAATATCCAGAGAAACCATGTACATTAACTTCTGGAATTCCACCAGTGTTCGACGAAATTACAGGAACACCAACTGCCATTGCTTCTAAAGCCGCCAAACCAAAACTTTCTGTTTCAGATGGCAATAAAAATACATCTGCGATTTCCAGAACATGAGCTGTATCTCTCACCTTTCCAAGAAATATAACTTTATCACACAAATCCAATTCACGGCATAAACGTTCGCAATGATAACGCTCTGGTCCATCACCAACTAAAATCAATTTAGATGGAATTTCTTTGTTTACTTGAGCAAAAACCAATAATACATCTTCTACCCTTTTTACTTTTCTAAAGTTGGAAACGTGACAAACAATTCGTTCACCATCACACGCATATTTATTGCGCATGTGCTTAGAAAATTCTGCATTTTCCTCCGTTGGAACAATAAAATTTGGTACCACATGAATTTCACGTGTTATCTGAAAATGCTCATAAGTGGAAGCTTTTAAACTTTCAGAAACAGCTGTAACAGCATCCGATTGATTGATACAAAAAGTAATTACTGGCTCGAAAGATGGATCGCGACCAACCAAAGTAATATCTGTTCCATGTAAAGTCGTAACGAATGGAATATTTATACCTTGCGACTTTAATATTTGTGTTGCCATAAATGCAGCTGACGCATGAGGAATTGCGTAATGAACGTGTAAAACATCCAATTTTTCATACTTTACAACGTCCACCATTTTACTGGCTAATTCTGTTTCATAAGGTTGAAAATCAAATAATGGATAATCTGACACCGCAACTTCGTGATAAAAAATATTTTCACGAAAACTACCTAAACGCACTGGTTGAGAATAAGTTATAAAATGAACTTCATGCCCTTTTGCTGCAAGTGCTTTTCCTAATTCCGTTCCCACTACACCACTTCCACCAAAAGTGGGATATAATACCATTCCTATTTTCATTCTTACTCTTTATTTGTGTTTTCCTCTTTACTTTGACCTAAAGGAAAGAAAAAGGTTACACGATAGATTATTGGTAAAACACGAACTATCTGACCAGCTTCGTTCTTTACGTTAAAATTATAACTACTTCTAAAAGGACTGTTTTTTGCATTAATTACGTCGTAAAAAATGGCAGCATTCAAGCGAATTTTTGTACCCAATTTAAGATGAAAACCACCACCCAAAAGTAAAACAGGTGCCCATTTTCTTTGTTCCTCAGCGAAAGTAACGAAGTTAAAAGGACTTCTTAATAGTTGAAACTCAAGACCTCCAAAAATAACATCTTGATAACGCGCGTGTGCAAAAACTCCTGGCCCCCAAATGTTGATATTCGTTTTTAATCCGAGATTATTTGACCAAGTTCGTTGTATTCTAAAAGAAGGACCAACAGCAAATTTTTTATTCAAAATAGATGCGTGTTTTAACTCAACTCCAAAGGCACCACCGAGATTTGAGAATCCCGCATAGACCTCAGCACCAATCTCTTGACCGTCGTAAGTTGTTTGTGAATGAGACTTTAATCCAAAACTTAGGCTTAAAATTAAGGTAACGTATTTTATCATTTTTTTATCTTTTTCATTTCGTTTTTTAATTGGTTACAATTAATCTCTTACAAATATACTTGCTTTTCAAGCAATCCAAATACTTCTTTCTATCTTTGTAAAAACTTTTAGAATGCAATTACTCGACGGAAAAGCGACTGCGGCTCAAATTAGATTGGAACTCGCTGAGGCAGTGAAAAAAAGAAAACAAGAAGGTAAAAAAATTCCACATTTAGCAGCCATTTTAGTTGGAAATGATGGTGGTTCTGTAACTTATGTCAATGCGAAAGTAAAAGCTTGTGAGGAAATTGGTTTTGAAAGTACTTTAATCCGTTACGACGATTCTGTGCCAGAGGAAATTTTATTAGGAAAAGTTCAATCTTTAAATGAAGATAAAAGTATTGACGGATTCATAGTTCAGCTTCCTTTGCCAAAACATATTGATGAGCTAAAAATCACACAAGCAATTGATCCTAAAAAAGATGTAGATGGATTTCATCCGCGTAATTTAGGTAATATGATTTTGGATATTCCAGGATTTATTTGTGCTACTCCTGCTGGAATTATGGAATTGATTGAACGCAACAACATCGAAACAGAAGGTAAAAACTGCGTGATAATTGGTCGGAGTAATATTGTTGGTACACCGCTTTCTTTGTTACTTGGTCGCAACAAAAACCCAGGTAATTGTACGGTTACGTTGGCTCATTCAAAAACGGAAGAACTTGCAGCTGTTTGTCGTGGTGCAGATATTTTGATTGCTGCGATAGGACAACCCGGATTCGTAACAACTGATATGGTAAAAGAAGGCGCTGTTGTAATTGATGTTGGAACTACAAGAGTTGAAGATGCAAGTAAGGCAAAAGGTTGGCGTTTGGCGGGCGATGTTGACTTTGAAAATGTTGCACCAAAAACAAGTTTTATTTCGCCAGTACCTGGAGGAGTTGGTCCAATGACTATTGCTTCATTGATGATGAATACGTTGAAAGCAATGGAACTTAAAGGTAAGTAAATGAAAGAAACATTTGAAATTGAAGGAGAATATATTGAACTTCTAGGTTTGTTAAAAGCTTTAGGAATTGCAGAAACAGGCGGTCACGCCAAGCATATTGTTGATTCTGGAGTTGTAATTCGAAATGGAATGATTGAAACTAGAAGACGAGCAAAATTGATCAAAGGAGACGAAATTAGAATCGAGGATTTGTTGATTGAATTGGTTTAAAAATTGATTAAATTATTAATTTTCAAGTTATTTTTAATATTCATTTATGATCACTATTGATCAAATAAAAGCAACACACAGCAAAGTAAAAACAGGAGCTGATTTTCCAAAATTCATTCAAGAACTAATCGTTATTGGTGTAAAAAGTTACGATTCGTTTGTCGCTGATGGACATGCAGATTATTTCGGATTGGATAATTTCAAAATAAGTTCTAGCGCTAAATATGAATTACTATACATATCAAATTCAATATCAAAAACCCAATTCATCTCCGATTTAAAAGCCCATCAAAATGGTCAAACGGACTACCCTACTTTTTGTAATGATTGTGCGAAATCGGGAGTAAATAAGTGGAGAGTCAACTTAACAGAAATGACATGCACTTATTTTGATTCAGCAGTTAATGAACTACTTGTTGAACAATTTCCAAACTAAAAGCTAATTTTTCAATTCTATTAAAATATAACTTATTTTCGTAGTAAAAAACAATACTATGGATATCGAAAATTATAAGGTACAATTGATAGAATCAGGAGTAGTTGTCGTTTGCTTTTTGTTCATAAAATTCGTATTAGCTTATCTAATTAAACATTTTGTTTCTCATTCATACTTCAAGCTTTCAGAGAAAAAGGACGTTTTAAAATTGATTAATCTTTTACTTTTCGTATTGTTTGCCATTGTTTTAGTTTCAATTTGGAGTGTTAAACAAGAAAATATTCTGGTATTTGCAAGTTCCATTATTACAGTTTTTGGTGTGGCTATGTTTGCAGAAATGTCTATTTTATCAAATGTAACCGCATGTTTAATTCTCTTTTTTCAGCATCCGATCAAGATTGGAGATAGAATTTCAGTTTCCTTTGAGGGAAAAGAAATTGAAGGTGAGTTAATTGATATCACGTATTTTTTCGTCTTCATTAAAACTGAAAACAAGGGAACTCTTACCATTCCAAATGCGCTATTATTGAAAAGTTCATTTGTGATTTTAGACAATTAGTTTTTCCTTAAATTATAACTAACAAATCAAATTGATAGTAACCTATTTGTTTTTTACTCAGATTAAAAAAGATTAATTGTTAAACTAACTGGTGACTTTCATAAAAACATGCAATGAATTACTATGTTTTTTATTTCTTGCTCATTCTAATTTAATCACCATATGAAATTACTTCGAAATGCGAAAATTGATTCAGCTTAAAAAAAAGATGATCTGAAAGTTTAAATTTTTTCTTTGTTTTATAAAAAAGAATGAACTGAAATTCCTCAATCCAACTTCAAGCTCGTTTCAACAGAAATTGTTCCACATAAGGTTTTATGTACTGGACAAGCATTTGCAATAGTAATCAGTCGTTCTTTTTGGCCTGATTCTAAATTTCCCACATAGGAAATAGTGCGTTGAAAACTTGCTGAATTGGTCGTTGAATCGCGTGAAAATTGAACATCAACTTTAATTTCATCAATATCCCATTCTTTACGGTCGGCATACATTCTCAAAGTAATAGAGGTACAAGATGCTAAAGCTCCAGCTAGCAATTCATAAGGTGAAAAACCCAAATCGGTACCACCTTCAGTTATTGGTTCATCTGCAATTAGTTGGTTCGTTTCACTAGAAACAATCGTTTTGTATTTCTCTCTTTTGGTAAGTGCATTTACGTTAATTGTATTCATCCTTTTTTCTACAAATTTAATTATACCAAAAATAAGAAAATGTAACCTTTGCTACTCTTGGATTTCTTAGGTTTTACTAAAAAACTCTTAATGAATTCAATTTTAATAATTCAACATTAATAATTACTCAACCAAAGACTGTTTTCACATTGACTTGACTGTATTTCAAACTAAATAAAAGTGAAACCACTTGGTAAATTATTACACCTGCAAAAACTAAATTCCCAAGTCCAAACCAAGATTGTGTGGCAAAAAAGAAACCAATTACAAAACCAAATCGTATCAATTCAAGCACCCAATTCCAACGATTTCTGTCCATTAAATCGGTGAAACAATAAATGGTGAAAAGGATGTAAAAACCATAAATGAATACACCTGGAATTTTAATTGCTGCAATGGAAGAAAACAAATGAGAAATAAATGCCAAGGTAGCAAATAATTGAACAATACTCCAAATAAACAAAGGTTTTGGTAGTTCCGTTTTATACTTTTTAAAACTATAAACTTCATCAATTTTTTCAACAGGATATTTTTCTTCAAACCCATCTGGTCTCCAACCTGTTGGCATAAACCAAATTCGGATTTTATCAATCAATTTTGGCGCTCGCCATGCATCTTTCGCTATCAAAAATAAATGTTGAAAATTGATTATAAATGGATTCCAGGTTTTTGCTGGACGAGTTATTCCATACACAGGAGGAACCTCATCTAATTCTTCTTGGTAAGTACCAAAAATCTTATCCCAAAAAATAAAAATCTGACCTAGGTTTTTATCCATGTATTCCTTATTCATTGCGTGATGAACCCGGTGATGAGAAGGCGTCACAATGATATGCTCCAGAAAACCCATTTTTCCAATATGACGTGTGTGATACCAGAATTGAAGAAATAAATGCAAAGGCAAAACAATTGAAATAATTTCTACAGGTACTCCCACCAAAGCCGCAGGAATCAAAAGAAAATTAAAAAAACGCACTATTCCAGAAACAGGTTGACGCAAGGCACAAGCTAAATTAAACTCTTCACTGCTATGGTGAATCACGTGTTCATTCCAAAAGAAATTAATTTTATGATCAAAGCGATGTGACCAATAACCATAAAAATCAATAACGATAAAAGCAATAGCATACAATAACACCGTTTCTTTGATATGAATGATTGCAATATGTTCCAGAAGCCATTCGTAGGTTATGATATTAATTGTTAAGCCTAAAACATCTTTCACCACGTTACTCATGCCTGAACTTAAACTTGAAATTGCATCATCGAAAGGCATATAATCTTTACCTTTCCACATTCCATAAAATTTTTCTGATAGAACAAAAATCAAAAAAGCTGGCATTGCAAACAAAAGTATTTTACCGTATTCTTCCATGGTATATAATTTTCGTTAAAGAAGTTATAAATTTAGCAAGTTCTTTTATCTTTTGAGAACATATCAGCAAAAATTGAAACAATAAATGCAATAAAATTCTAATTTTAGCAAAACCATGACTTCACATTTATTCTCATTATCCAAAATAGGCACTTCACTCCTATTCTCCTTGTTGATATTGTCTTTTTTTGCTCAAAAAAGTGATACAGTACTGATTAAAAACCATTTGATAAATATCTCGAAAGCCGCCAATTTTAGGAACTATCAAAATTTGGAACAACTTAATAGAATAGCAAAATATATTCATGCTGATTTCTCTAAATATGCAGATAAAGTTTCTTACCAAGAATTTGACGTGAATGGAGTAGTTTATAAAAATGTAATTTGCTCTTTCGGTACGGAAAATTCAAAAAGAATTGTTGTTGGTGCACATTATGATGTTTGCGGCAATCAAGAAGGAGCTGATGATAATGCGAGTGGTGTGGTTGGTTTGTTAGAATTAGCGCGACAACTAAAAGGTAAAAAATTAAAGTATCGCATTGATTTGGTTGCATATACATTAGAAGAACCACCCTATTACCGCACTGAATTTATGGGGAGTTTTATTCATGCAAAATCTTTAGTTGACGAAAAAGCAGCAGTATTTGGAATGATTTCTCTCGAGATGATTGCCTATTTTAAAGATGAAAAAAACACCCAAACCTATCCAATTGGTCTTCTGAAATTATTTTATGGCGGAAAAGGAAATTATATCACTTTGGTCAATAAAATGCATGCAGGAAAATTTGCTCGGAAATTTAGTTCCAAAATGAAAAGCAAGACAAGTGTAAAAACTAAAAAATTCAGAGCACCCAGAGCTTTACAGGGAATCGATTTTTCAGATCACCGCAATTATTGGCATTTTGGAATGAGCGCTTTGATGATTACGGACACATCCTTTTATAGAAATTTCAACTACCACCACGAAACTGATACCCTTGAAACCTTGGATTTAAATCGAATGGCAAAGGTTTTAGATGAAGTTCTAATTACCTTAATTGAAATGTGAGTAATAAAATCTGAATTCTTAACTTGCGTTAAGTCCAAAGTAAAAGAATAGATTTAGCTTTACTTATTGAATTTCAACCACAAAAAACATGGAACGTAAATCCTTCTTGAAATTAGTAGCAGCAACTCCTTTACTTTTTGGTATGACAAAATTAAATCATCTTTATTCGCTTTCTCAAGGTTTTAGTAAAACGGAGAAAATGCCAATTCTTTTCTTGGGTCATGGAAGTCCGATGAATGCCATTGAAGAAAATCAATTTGTAGAAGGATTTAGAAAGGTTGGGAAAACGATTCCAAAACCGAATGCAATTCTTTGTATTTCAGCCCATTGGTTAACAAAAGGAACAAAAGTTACTGCAATGGATTTACCGCCTACTATCCACGATTTTGGTGGTTTTCCGAAAGCGCTTTTTGATGTGCAATATCCAGCGCCTGGAAGTCCTGAGTTAGCAAAAGAAACCCAACAAATTTTGAGTCCGATTGCTGTTGAATTAGATGACAGTTGGGGATTAGATCACGGTGCTTGGAGTGTTATCAAACATCTCTATCCTAATGCTGATATTCCTGTAATTCAAATGAGTATTGACTATAATCAACCAATGAGTTATCATTTTGAATTAGCGAATAAACTTCAATCCATGCGAGAAAAAGGGATTTTGATAATCGGCAGTGGAAACATTATTCACAACTTAAGAATGGTTGATTTTGCCAACATGGATAAAGATAACTACGGCTATGACTGGGCAATTGAAGTGCGCGAAAAAGTCAATGATTTCTTACTTGATGGAAATTACAACCCACTTATTCAATATGAAAAACAATCAAAAGCTTTTCAATTGGCAATTCCAACGCCTGATCATTACATCCCACTTTTATACATTCTTGGATTGCAACAAAAATATGAACAATTGTCACTTTTCAACGATAAATTAGTGGCAGGAAGTTTAAGTATGACTTCTGTGAAAATTGGTTGATTTAATCAAATAAATGAATGAATCCAGACTTCTCTTTGTCTTCAAAAAGTAACTTATAAAAATAAACTCCTGAAGTTAGCTTCGTTCCGTTTGCAGTTCCATCGAAAGGTTGAGAAGTTTCGTCACCTGTGTAAACTACCACACCCCAGCGATTATAAATACTTAAGTCAAATTTTGCGCAGCTTTTGGCGTATTCCGGTAAATTTAAAACGTCATTTACCCCATCGGCATTTGGTGTCAAAACATTCGGAAATTCAGCAAAATCAAGTGGATTATTAAACTCAATAGCTGCAATTATTGAACTTGAAGGAGAAGAACATCCATTCGCCGTTAATATAGCGGAATAAATTCCTGTTTGTGGAGTATATAATGGAATTGAATTTGAAAATTGATTGGAAGAGTAATTACTTGGTCCAGTCCAATTGATACCAAATGTGGAACTCTCTGCTGAAAACAGAAAAGCATCACCAGGACATTTTGGGAAATTTCCTGTTAATACGGGCGCACTTGGAGTTGGGTAAACCGATAAATTCAAGATGAACAAACTATCGCAACCACCTTCAGTTGTGAAGAGAAATTGATACACTCCACTTTGTGTGTAATTTTGATTGGTGATGTTCCAAAAATAGGAGTCACACGCTGAAATCACTTGATTTACTTGATAAGCAGGTAGAATGTTTAGAGCAATCGTTACAATGCTATCACAACCTGCAATACTTTGAAATTCAAAAACATAATTCCCTGCTGTTGTCAATGCGGTATCACTGTATTGATAAACTCCTCCACTGCATAAATCAATTGGAATTGTTTGGCTGTATATTGGTGCAACCACTAAATTTAAAGTCACAATCGAATCACATCCAGCTAGTGTTTGTCCATTGTGAACATAGGTTCCTGATTGCGAGTAGTTCATTCCATAAAATGAATAAGTTTCACCTTGACAAATTAATTGATTAACAACTGGCGCATACGTTGGATTGACAGTAACATTCGCCGTGAGTATATTTGTTGATCCATTTGGGTTAGTGGAAGTAACAGTGTAAGTTGTATTTTGAGTTGGAGAAACTGTTATTGAGGGAGTTGTTTCGCCCGTACTCCAAAGAATTGTTCCATTTGTAGTAACTGTTAATGTCGTACTTTGACCTTGACAAATCGTTAAATTTCCAGTTAAAGTTGCCAAACATCCACTTGTTAAAGTTCCTACTTCACAGACACAAGCATCGTTCAAATCCGTAACTCCATCGCCATCAGAATCCAAGGAAGCGCTTGCTCCTCCGTCGGCAACCATTAATAAACCATAAGGATTTGCGCCGTCACTTGGGAAATTGTAAACCATTATGTCCACGTAATTTACACCTGCTTCCCAAGGTCCAGTTAAATTGATATTTAATTGACCACCTGCTGCAAAATTCCCACCACTAATTCCCGTACTTGTACCATTTACAAACACATCAGAAATTGTATTATCCACATAACCCGTCAAATTCAAGGAATAATTCCCCATTCCGGCAATACTGTTGCCATTGCAAGTCGAAGGCAAATTCAAGGTTAATCGAAAATAACGATAACCTGAGTTAGTGTTTTCAGAGCAAGAAGCATCATTTCCAGTTATCCATTTACCATTATTTGTTGGAGGCGGCAAAGATGCTGGATTCACCCAAGCTCCAGGCGCACAATTGTTATTAATTAAGGCAGGTGTATATGTCAAGCCCATTGGATTAGGTGGATTGGAAGTATACCAAGGCGAAACTGTCCAAAGTGGGTCCAGTGCACCTACCAAGCCTTGACCTGTTGCGAGTGTTACTGGATTTGGAAATTGAGCAAAAGTTTGCAATACAAAACTGAAACAAAAAATGAAAATAGCTATCCATTTTTTGGTATTCATCGTTGAATTCAACTGCATGCTTTAAGATTTAGTGAGACTTGAAAATTATTTTTTTTTCTTGACCTTGAAGTTAAACTATTTTTTTTGATTTAGCAATACTTAGAAATCAATAAACAAAGGCAAGCTGTTTTTTTTTGAGTTCGGAAAGTGAATTCTAACTATATTTAAACAACAATTTTACTTCCTCCTATGACTTCAGAAAAAAACAATCCAAAAGAAATCCGAGCTTGGTGCATGTATGATTGGGCAAATTCTGTTTTTACGTTAACGATTACGACTGTTATTTTTCCAATATTCTTCACCGAAGTAACGACTTCTGCATCAAAAAATGACATCGTTAATTTCTTAGGTTTTGAATTGAAGAACACGGTTTTATACTCTTACACTTTATCCACAGCTTTTTTAATCATCGCATTTATCAACCCGCTTTTATCTGGAATTGCCGATTATTCATCGAAGAAAAAACGGTTTATGAAATTCTTCACCTATTTGGGTTCATTGGCTTGTTCTGCCTTGTTTTTCTTCAACGGTGAAAATTTGGTTTTTGGTGTTATTTGTTTCGGTTTGGCTACTATAGGTTACGCTGGAAGTTTGGTTTTTTACAATGCGTTTTTACCTGAAATTGTCACCGCCGATCAAATGGATAAAGTGAGTGCAAAAGGTTATTCTTTTGGTTATATCGGAAGTGTTATTTTATTGATTTTAAACTTAATAGTGGTTCTTTCACCTAAAACGTTTGGAATTACAGATGGAAAACTTCCTTCACAAATCGCCTTTCTTTCTGTTGGAATTTGGTGGGCTGGATTCGCTCAATATTCCTTTAAATACTTGCCAAGCGACAAAAAAGAATTTTCAGTTAATGCAAGCTTATTAACAAAAGGCTACAAAGAAGTGGCTAGTGTTTTTAAAATCGTTCAAAATTTACCGTTGATGCGTTGGTTTTTACTTTCGTTTTTCTTTTATGCAATGGGCTTTCAAACAATTATGTACTTCGCAAGTTTGTTTGGAGAAATCGAATTGAAACTACCTTTAGAAGGCTTAATCATTTCAATGTTGCTGCTTCAATTAATCGCAATTCCAGGGGCTAATCTATTCTCAAAAATGTCAGCGAAATATGGAAATGTAAAAGTGTTGGTAAGTGCAGTAATTATCTGTGTGTTGGTGTGTATCAGTGCCTTTTTTGTCACCACGCATTTACAATTTTACTTGATGGCAGCAGTCGTTGGAATCATTATGGGCGGTATTCAAAGTCTTTCGCGCTCTACATTTTCCAAATTGATTCCAGAAACGGAAAACAACTCTTCGTTCTTTAGTTTTTATGAATTAACGGAAAAAGTTGCAATCGTTTTAGGAATTGCTTCGTATGGTTTTCTGCTACAACTTTCTGGTACGATGCGCAATAGTGTACTTGGATTGACTATTTTTTTCGTAATCGGTTTAATGGGATTACTTTACTTGAATAAAATCTCCAACTCAAAGTCTCCATTGAATCCGATTAATCATTAATTTTAAAACAAAGAATCTTAACTTTAAAAAATTTTTAAAAATGCATATTCCATTTCCTTCCCAAGGTACTTCTCAAGAAGAAATCAAAAAGCAATTAGCTAAATTTTCAGATAAGGATGCCAATTGGAAACGCGGACGAACTTTTAGTTTAGTCTTTTATCCGGGCGAGGAAGTTGCTCAATTATTGTTTCAAGCGTATGAAACTTTTTTCTTTGAAAATGCACTAAATCCTTCCGTTTTTCAAAGTTTGAAACGAATGGAAAGTGAAGTGATTTCAATGACTTGTTCACTTTTAAATGCTCCTGAAAATGCAGCTGGAAGTATGACTTCTGGCGGAACGGAAAGTATCATGTGTGCCATGAAAGCAGCAAAAAAATATGCTAAAGACTCGATTAAAGACCTCAAAAAACCAAATATTGTCATTCCAGCAACAGCCCATCCAGCCTTTTTGAAAGCAGCATATTATTTTGAAATCGAAGTACGTTTGGTTACTTGTTCTGGTTTTGACTTAGTTCCAGATATGGCTGATTTTCGATCTAAAATTGATGAAAATACAATTATGATTGTGGGCTCCTCCCCTGCTTATCCACACGGTTACATTGATCCATTAAAAGAAATCAGTGATTTAGCATTAGAAAAAAATGTTTGGATGCACGTTGATGCGTGTGTTGGTGGTTACATCTTACCTTTTTTAGAACAAATTGGAGAAAATGTCCCTGTTTTTGATTTTCGTTTAGCAGGAGTGCGTTCTATTTCTTTGGATATTCACAAATACGGTTATGGTGCAAAAGGCTCATCTGCAATCGTTTACCGTGATAGAGAATTTAGAAAAAAACAATACTACGTTTACACTGAATGGCCAGGAGGATTGTATGCTTCACCTTCGTTTTCAGGTTCACGTTCGGGTGGTGTAATTGCTGCCGCTTGGTCGATCATGAAGTATTTGGGTTTACCTGGTTATCAAAAAATGGCACGAGAAACACAAGACGCAGCTAAGAAAATTCAAGTTGCGATTAACTCCATCGAAGGACTTGCAGTGAATGGTCAACCTTTTGGACCAATCTTTTCGTTTCGCTCGACAGGGAAACTAGACATTTACCAATTAGGCGATGAATTGACAGATCGAGGTTGGCATTTGGACCGTCAAATGGAACCACCAAGTTTACATTTAACTGTTTCACACGGCAACGTAGCTTTCGCGGATGAATTCATAAAAGATTTGAACGAGTCTGTTTCGAAATTAAGTGCTTTTTCACTTTCAAATGTTGGCGCTTCCATTCAACAAAAAGTAGTTTCAAAAGCAGCGGGTATTTTACCAGAATCGTGGTTGAAAGCAATGTTCAAAAGTTCAATCGATAAAATTAATGATCCGAAAGCAACTACGAAAACTGCCCCACTTTACGGTTTAATGGGCGAACTTTCTGGCTCTGGAACTTTGGAAGATATGGTTTTAGATTTGTTGGACGCGATGCATCGGAAGGAGGAGAAATAAATAAGTTGAAAAATGAAAGCTGAAAATGGAAAGTTGAAAATGGTTTTTTAGTTAAAATATCGGTTTCACTTTAAATTGAAAGAGAGGTGAAAACCTATATTCCAAATTGAAAATTATTCGAGATAACTTATCCCCTCCTCCATTTTCAACACAATTCCATAATAATTGAAATCATTTTCTGTTGGTTTTTCGACTTGAATCGTTCTTTTTTAGGAATGGGCTCAAATAAACATGAAGTTACCTTAAAAAGCTTAGATTAGTCAAGAATTATTTTTGAGTTTTGATAATCTTAGATTTATGACAAAATTACAATTCAAAAAATAATAATTAAATTCAAAGAATAAACCACAAAAATGATAAACAAAACTTCTTATAGTCATATACCGAATAAGACAAGAAAGAGCCATAACTTAAATATCTGAGTTATGAAATATCAAATATTAACAGTTTTATTTTATCTATTTAAAATCAAATCAGGTAATATTACCTAATTGTCAGTATTTTAAAAAAAGTATTTTTGGCCAAATTTAAATTATGAATAAAATACTTACTACATCGCTTTTGTTTTTCGGAATCATTAGCACTTTTTTTGGACAAAAAGTAACACTTGGTCCAGAATTAAAAGACATCAAACGTGGATATCTCTCAAATATAATTGGGAAAGATGAAAATGGAATTTATGTTCAGCGTGTAAGTTTTGGTAGATCAGTATTTTTTGGATCCTCAAACTATACATTAGAAAGCTATAATATGAACATGGAGAAAGTTAATTCTGTTCCATTTGATTATAAAAGCAAGGATGATAAAATAATTACACAACAGCTTAGCACATTTATTTTAAATAATAAAATGTATATAATAAATAATAAAACAGATTTGAACTCCAAAATGACTTCACTTGAAGTAGAGGAAATAAATAAGGCATCACTACTTTCCGAAGGAAATACAAAAACTTTAACTGAATACTCTTTTGAAGAGGGATCAAAAAAAAATAATGGAAATTACACGATAATTTTATCAAATGATAGTACAAAGTTGCTTGTTTACTATAACTTTCCATTTGAAAAAAATCAAACACAAAAATTTGCATTACATGTTTTTAACATGGATTTTAAAGAGTTATGGAAAAATGAAATAGAACTTCCTTATGATTCAGATCTTTTTGATGTACGTGATTTTAGTGTAGGAAATGATGGAAATGTCTATTTGCTTGGTAAGGTTTATGAAGAAAATCGACGTGAAAGAAAAAAAGGGGAGGTAAATTATAAGTACCACATTGTTTATTACACAAGTGATAAAAAAGAAGCTGTAGACTTAGAATTAGATTCAAAAGGCAAATTCTTTAATGAAATTTCAATGACAGTCAATAATAATAATCAAGTTGTATGTATTGGATTATATACTTCCGAGTTCAATAGGGTAAGTGAAGGGACTTTTTATTTACGAGTTGACTCAAAATCACATAAAACAGAAGTTACGACTTTTAAAGAATTTAGTGAATTAATGCAAGAAGATGAAGAAGATAAAGTTTTAAGCGACAAAAAACAAAAAAGAAATCAAGATAGAATATACAGAAATTATGATTTTAGACGAGTTATTCAGAAAGAAGATGGAGGAATAATTGTTGTTGCTGAACAATATTATGTAGTTGAACGAACAACTACAACTACAACTTCAGGAGGTGCAAGAACAACAACTACAACTTATTATTATCACTATGACAATATCCTTGTTTTAAAAATTGATAAAAATGGAGAATTCGTTTGGCAAAAAATTATTCCAAAACAACAAGTAACAACAAATGATGGGGGTTATTTTTTATCATTTACTTTAGCTGAAAAAGGAGACGATTTATATTTTTTATACAATACAACGTTACTAAAAAAGAACAAAGCTGGTGAGGACACGAAAAGATTTTCAAGAAAAGATTTTTTAAGTAGATTGTCTATCTATAAATTAGACAAGGATGGAAACCTTTCAGAAAAAACAGATTTACTTAACAAGAATGAAACAAAAGTAATGATGGTTCCTAAAAACGGTCTTCAAATTTCAGAAAATGAAGTGATTATGTTTGGGAAGTCACCAAAGGCAAATCGTTTTGCTTTAATAAATCTTGAATAAACCTAAATAACAAACTTAGATTTAATCAATTTCGAGTTAACAAAATTAACTTTTAAACCCCCAACAATAGTTTCGTTGGGGGTTTTGATTTTTATTCAAGTTTAACTTTTCAAAATAAATCCTCTACCCCACCATCAAATTACAGCCACGAATATCGGCTAAGTCAATTCTTCCCTCGAGGATAAAACCTTCGCTTGTTTTACGACCTAAATCTTGAGTTTGAATAAAAGAACAACTATTGATATTGGCTAAATCAATAACGTTTATTCCACCACTTTTTTCACTTGAGACAAGCGTTAAGGGATCATAAACGTCTCGAAATAGTACTTTCATCCAAGGCGGACAAACGAAAACTTCATTTTTTAAACTATATGCTTGCGAGAGTAATTCCGTCATCCCGTATTCAGAAGAAACAAAATCAACTCCCAAACCTTCTACTAAAACTGCGTGTAATTCGGCTTTCGTTAGTTCTTTTCGTCTGCCTTTCATTCCACCTGTTTCAATTATTTTAGCTTGACTGAAATCCATTTTCTGCTCTGCCAAATCTAATAAAGCATAAGAAACACCAAAAATAACCACCTCTTTTCCTGAGTTAATAGCTGCTTCATACCGCTTTTTAATCTCTTCAAATTCATTGAGGAGAAATCCAGAAAGTTCGTTTTCAGAAGCTTCAATCAAAGCACTAACCATATAAACTAAACTTGAATTTCCTTGTTCCAAATAATTCGGCAACAGAGCTAAAATGACTTGTTCTTTAGGATTTCCAAAAAGTAACTTATAAGCGTTGAAAAATGACGCTTCGTAAATGGAAACGTTGGAAACCAAATGCTTACTTCTACCTATCATTCCCGTTCCGCTACTTAAAAACAGTGTTTCTTTACCTGATTTAGGAATAGAAAGCACTTCTTGATATTTAAAAAATTCAATTGGTAAAAATGGAATTTCTTCAATACAAGTTGGCGATTTTCGATCTAATAAATCAACATATTTTCGGTAAATCACACAATTTTCATATTGAAAAGCAAATACTTCTAAGGTAAATCTTTCAAAGTCCGCTTCCGTTTCAATTTCAAAAATTTTATTCCAATCTTTCACGAGGCAAAATTAAAATTTTAAAAGTGGAATGTTAGCATATTAAATTTATTAGTTGAGCCAAGTGTAAAGAATACCGTCAAATTTCCCGATTGTTCGTAAATCATTCCACTCTCAAATTTTGCATTTTGCAATAATTCTTAATTTTGAGTGTAATTAAAATTTCCTGATGTCCTATTTGAATGAGTTGAATGAAAGCCAGATTGTGGCTGTTGAAAATATTTATGGTCCAACTATGGTTATTGCGGGTGCAGGCTCTGGAAAAACGCGAGTTCTAACCTATCGCATCGCCTATATGATGGAACAAGGAATCGATCCATTTAATATTCTTGCGCTTACTTTTACCAATAAAGCAGCACGAGAAATGACGGAAAGAATTGGTCAAATTGTGGGTGCTTCCGAGGCGAAAAACATCACAATGGGTACTTTTCACTCGGTTTTTTCAAAAATTTTACGATTCAACGCTGATAGAATTGGTTTCCCTAACAACTTCACAATTTACGACACACAAGATTCTAAAAGTGTCATTAAAGACATCATAAAGGAATTCAATTTAGACGATAAAACGTATAAACCAAGTTCTGTTTTTGGGCGAATTTCAGCCGCGAAAAACAATTTACTTTCACCAGAAGCCTATGCGATGAATCCAGAAATTATGCTGGAAGATAAACAATCACGACGTCCTGAAATGGCTCGTATTTATCAAGCTTATGCCAATCGCTGCCAGAAATCGGGCGCAATGGATTTTGACGATTTACTCTATTTCACAAACATTCTACTTTCTGAATTCCCTGATGTATTATCCTATTATCAGCAAAAATTCAAGTACATAATGGTGGATGAGTACCAAGATACCAATTACGCTCAGTACCTAATTGTCAAAAAGTTAGCTGCAGTTTATGAAAATATTTGTGTAGTTGGCGATGATGCACAAAGTATCTATTCCTTCCGCGGTGCAAACATCGAAAACATACTTAATTTCAGAAAAGATTACCCTGATTTTAAACTTTATAAGCTAGAACAAAACTATAGAAGTTCCAAAAATATCGTTGAAGCAGCGAATAGCATTATTAAAAAGAACAAAGACCAAATCATAAAAAATGTTTGGACAGATAACAATGATGGCTCAAAAATTAAAGTAATTCGCACTTTAACAGACAATGAAGAAGGTCGAACCATTGCCAATCGAATTTTTGATATTAAACAAAGTGAAGCTAAAACCTTCAATGAATTTGCAATTCTTTATCGCACCAACAAACAATCACGTTCATTTGAGGAAGCTTTACGTAAATTAAATATTCCTTACAAAATTTACGGAGGACTTTCCTTTTACCAACGTAAAGAAATTAAAGATTTACTCGCTTATTTCCGTTTGACTGCCAATCACAATGATGAAGAAGCACTTAAACGAGTTATCAATTATCCAAAACGAGCAATTGGAAAAACAAGTATTGAAAATATCATCATCGCAGCAAACAAATATAATGTAAGTATGTGGGATGTGATTTCCGATTTTGCAACTTATCCTGCTGATATAAACAACGGAACCAAACAAAAGATTTACGATTTCGTGACGATGGTTAAAAGTTTTGCTGCACAGTTGAATAAGTTGAACGCATTTGAACTTGCCGATACAATTGTGAAATCATCTGGAATTATGCGTGAAATGGTGGCTGAAAAAGATAAAGGTATTGAAGAAGTGGAGCGTTTACAAAACGTTGAAGAGTTATTGGCTGGTATTCAGGAATTTGTGCGCGGAAGTGATTCAGATGATTTTAAATCTTTGTCTGATTTTATGATCGAAGTTGCCTTATTAACAGATGCGGACCAAGAAAAACCAGAAGACCGCAACCATGTTTCAATGATGACGATTCATGCGAGTAAAGGACTTGAATTTCCACATGTTTTTATCGTTGGAATGGAAGAAAATTTATTTCCTTCTCAAATGGTGCTTAACACCCGTTCTGAATTGGAAGAGGAACGACGATTGTTTTATGTTGCAGTTACACGAGCAATGAAGACCTGTACACTTTCTTACGCAGGATCTCGCTTTATTCATGGACAATTAAACAGCTGTGAACAGAGTCGTTTTGTAGATGAAATTGACAGTCAATATTTGTATTTCGAAACACCAAATCGTAACGTTGGAGGTGGTCGCTCGTTAATGGGAAGAGATAGTGAACGACCTTTTACTGGGGGTTTAAACAAACCAATGAGTACTCCTCCACCTAATTTAAGATCGTTAAAAGATATTGGAAATTCGAGTGAAGGCTCAAAAAATAATGGCACAAATGTTGAGATAAAAGTCGGCTATAATGTTGAACATGATCGTTTTGGAAAAGGAAAAGTTACCAAAATGGAAGGAACAGGAGCTGATAAAAAAGCAACGATTTTCTTTCCACATCAAGGAAGTAAAACGGTTATATTGCGCTTTGCTAATTTGAAAATATTGGAAGATTGAAAAAAAGTTGAAAACTGAAAAGTTGAAAGTTAAAAATGAAAAGTAAAAAATGAATAAAAATGTAAAATCAACAATTGTCTTCGAGAGCCTCAGCCAACTGTTGATAGAAGTACTCAAGTAAAAAAGTTGAAATCATTTACTTGCTTCGAAACAAATACCCTCATTCTTTCATTCACTCATAAAATCTTAAAATCATTCACTCATTTCTCATTCACTCATTTCTCATTCACTCATTTCTCATTCACTCATAAAGTCCTAATATCCTAAAGTCCTAATATCTAAACATCCTAAAATCTTAAAATCCTAATATCTAATAAAATGAAACTCTTAACAATTCTAATCCTCCTAATCTCTTTCACCAATTTCGCACAAACGTGGACGAAGGAGGAACTAGCAAAAGCTAATACTTTGGCAAAAGTCCCTGATTTAACAGAGGTTGAAAAAGAAGCAGTAATGTACATCAATTTAGCTAGAATGTATCCCAAAAAATTCGTTGAAATTGAAGTAAAAAAATATGAACCACCAAGTGATGCGTATGTGAAATTACTGGAAGATTCTCCTTACATAGAGTCTTTGATTGACGAATTAAACGAATTAGAACCAATGGCTCCTTTTGTTTACGATGAAGCTTTACAAGAATTTGCAAGTTGTTTCGCGGCAGAACAAGGTGCATCTGGTTATATGGGACACAAACGCAAAAAATGTGCTGCAGGAAATTATGCTGAATGTTGCGCCTACGATATGGCAACAGGAAAACACATCGCTTTTCAACTTTTAATTGATCACGGTGTTCCAAGTTTAGGTCACAGAATTAATTGCTTGAATCCTGAGTATTCAAAGATTGGAATTAGTGTTGCTGACCACGCGAAAGCAACTATTTGTGCTGTTTTAGACATGTATTAATGAAAATAGTTTTCTCCCTCCTTTTAGTTATTTTTTGTTTCAGCATACAAGCTCAAACAGAAATTGCGTGTGTGCAAATCCCAAAAAATGTTTCCTTCAATCAAGAAGAAAATTGGAGTAAAATCTTCAATTTAAATTGTGTTTTTAAACAAGATTTTCTTTTTGTGATTTACAGTCGATGGGGAAATAAATTATATGAAGCCAAATCACTCAGTGAAATCAAGCAATTCAGTGTTTTCAAAAAAGATAACAACAATCAGCGCATCATGCCTTCTGGGACTTATTTTTGGACAATAGAATACAAACTTGAAGGTGAAAATGAGCCTCGCCAATTAAACGGTTACATTAATATTCTCGATTAAAAATGGCTGTAAAAATTGGACTTTTATCCGACACTCATGGCTTTTTTGACCCTAAAATCAAAAGCTATTTCGCTGAAGTGGATGAAATTTGGCACGCTGGCGATATCGGAAGTTTGGAAGTTTTAGATGAATTACGATTCTTCAAACCTACACGTGCTGTTTGGGGAAATATTGACGAACACAAAATTCGATTAGACACAGATGAGTTTTTGCGTTTCAAAGTGGAAGATGTGGAAGTTTTAATTACGCACATCGGTGGTCGCCCAGGGAAATATTCAAAACCTGCAATTGAAGAATTATTGAAAAATGGTGCTCCGAAGTTATTCGTTTGTGGACATTCACACATTACTTTAGTTCAAATGGACAAACGATTCAATATGCTTTGGATGAATCCTGGAGCTTGTGGATTTAAAGGATTTCATGCTGTAAAAACCATTCTACGCTTTACGATTGATGGCGACAAAATCAAAGATTTAGAAGTGGTTGAGCTTGGGAAAAGAGCTTGAAAAGATTATTGATTATTGATTTTTAATTATTGATTATAAAATCTTTTTGTATGTTTTTTTTTAATTTCCAATTTGGAATCTTTAATATGCAATCCGTAATTTTCCAATCTGCAATCTAAAATTTTTCAATTTGGAATCTAAAAATCATGCAATCCGTAATTTTCCAATCTGCAATTTTCCAATCTGCAATCTAATAACTCCTACAAAGAAAAAACATCTCTAAAACGAATTGCTTGTCGTCGTGAAATTTCGATTTTTTCACCTTTAGATAATTCAACTTTTAAGCCTCCGTTAAACCAGTTTTCTATTGCGATAACATGATTCAAATTAATAATAAACTTGCGATTCGCTCTGAAAAACACTTCATTATCGAGCTTTTCTTCAAAACTATTTAAGGAGCGCAAAACCATTGGTCGAAAAGTGTCGAAATAGACTTTTACATAATTACCATCGGATTCCATCATTCGAACATTTTTCAACTCGATAAACCAACATTTTTCACCATCTTTAATGAACACTTTGTCGTTTTCGCCCAATCTTCTCGACTTTCGTAAATTCAATAATTGCTCGTCTTCAAATGAATTTTCATGCGAAATTTTTCGAACAACATTAGCGATTTTTTCAGGGTCAATTGGTTTCAGAATGTAATCTAATGCTTGATTTTCAAAAGCTTGCAAGGCATATTCATCGTGAGCAGTAACAAAAACAACTTGTGGCAATTCTTCCAACTGTTTAAGCATCTCAAACCCGTTCATTCCAGGCATCGATACATCTAAGAAAATCAAATCTGGATTAAACTCCTTGATTTTTTCAATTCCATCAATTCCATTAATTGCTTCTGCAACAATTTCAATTTCTTGATATTCTTTCAGCAAAGAACGCAACTCTTCGCGAGCCAATCTTTCGTCGTCAATAATGATAGTGCGTGTTGTTTTCATACTCAAATGAATTAGAAGAATAAAAATCAAATTTAAGCAAATCTTAATCCTTCACTTGAAAATCATAGACTTATTCAATAAATGCAACAAAGCAGGGACAAAAAGTAAATTTCGCTGTTGAATGGAAAACAACAAAAGATTCTTGATTCTTGATTCTTGATTCTTGATTTAAGCATTCAAAATTAACAATTCAAAATTCCCTCTTCGTCCAGCTTTTTTTGACTAATTTCGTAACCTTAAAATTTATATGAGCACAGAACAAAACAACGTAAGTTATGCAATCGGAATGAGTATTGCAGAAAGTCTTAAAAATCAAAACCTTACTGAATTAGACGCAACTGTAATTGCAGAAGCGATTAACGATTTAATGCAAGGTAAAACGCCTCGTTTGAGTGCTGAAGAAGCAAATCAAATCATTCACAATCACTTAGAAGAGAAACGTGCTGCTGCTTTTATGGCAAACAAAACAGAAGGTGAAGCTTTTTTAGCAATGAATAAATCGAAAGAAGGTATTCAAGAAACGGCAACAGGTTTACAATATGAAATCCTAACTAAAGGTGATGGTCAAAAACCAACTTCAACAGATGTTGTGAGTGTTCATTATCACGGAACATTAATCGACGGAACTGTTTTTGATTCTTCAGTACAGCGCGGAACACCAGCAAGTTTTGGAGTTCATCAAGTGATTCCAGGATGGACAGAAGCTTTACAATTGATGAATGTTGGTTCAAAATACCGTTTGTATATTCCGCAAAATCTTGCTTATGGAGCAAATCCACACCCAGGAGGACCAATTCAACCGTTTAGTACTTTGATATTTGATGTTGAATTATTAGCTATCAATTAAACAAACAGCGTTTCAACATCGTTACCCTTAAAATTATTCCTTAATTGGAGAGAAAATTATATTATGAAGCATCTATTTTTCGGAACCCTATTTTTATTCTTAATCAATGCTTGTGGAACGGAAGAACCTAAAGCGAAACCATTAAAATTCAAAAATTCTAAAGACGAACTTTCATACGTTCTTGGGGCAATTAACGCAAAAACAATTGTAGGTAGCGGTGAAACTTCGTTCGCTAATTTGGACAAAGATGAATTAATTAAAGGTTTCAATGAAAACTTAAGCGCAACTCCAGCAGATGATTGTTTACCTGTTTTGCAAAAACTTTTCGGACCAACTTATCAAGATTTCAACAAGAAGTATGTAAAAGAAGGTTCGCGTTGTATGGGAAAAATGACTGGTCACGCTTTTTATTCAGACATAAAAAAACTAGGTGGCTTACCTTTAGTGAATCTCGAAATGGTTAAAAAAGGATATGCCGATGGTTTATTCTTACGCGATACGGTGATGAAAGAAGCACAAATGCGTCAAATTATGCAAGATTTTATGATTAGTTTGAACGAAAAAGTTGGAATGAAAATGCTTGATAAAGCAAAAAAAACTCCTGGTGCAACAGTTTTTGACAACGGAATCATACTATTTACAATAAAAGAAGGAAAAGGTGCATATCCAAACCCAACGGACGATGTAAAAGTACATTATGTTTTGATGTCAGCCTTGGGTGATACGATTCAAAATTCGTATAAAATGAAGAATCAAGAAGGTAAAGTTGAACCTGTTCCTTTACAATTAAATGGAGGTGTAATCCCAGGATGGAGCTACGCTTTACCAAAAATGAAAAAAGGAGGAAGATATAAAATTTATATTCCTTGGGAACTTGCTTATGGCATTGAAGGAGGAAAAGAATCGCTTTGTTTCGACATCGAATTAATTGATAGTGCCCCGGCGGGAACATTTGTTAAGCCTCAAATGAGATAATTCCAACAAACCAAAGACATTAATTTTTACATTTGATAAAATATTCAAAAATGAAATCTATTTTCAAACTCACTTCTCTAGTTGCAATCATTTCTTTCTTTTATAGTTGTTCAGAGAAAGTCAATCTTATTGGAGACTTTAAAGAAACCGCAGTCGTTTATGGATTATTGGATCATTCAGATTCTATCCATTACGTTAAAATAACGAGAGCATTTATTGGTCCTGGAAACGCACTTGAAATTGCAAAAATTCCTGATTCAAGTTATTTTAATCAAGTAGAAGCCACCGTTTCTGAATTTTTGGATGGAAACCTTATACGTACTTGGGTTTTAGAAGATACTATCATTGAAAATAAAGATACAAACGGAGCTTTCTATGGTCCGGAACAAAAAGTGTATTATTTCAGAACTTTACCAACAACCGTTTCCTCTTCAGGGTTAAATGGTGTAATTCAAACATCACCAAATCCACAGTTAACCTCTTTAAATCCAGATGCAACTTACAAATTCAAAGCAATTATTAATGGAGGAGAATTTGAAGTAACTGGTGAAACAGAACTTGTAAAAGGAATTACAACCACAACATCATCCCAAAACTTTACCTTTAAATTTGCAAATAATCCAGGAGAATATGTTCCAACTGGTGTGGCTGTTTCCAACTCAGGAAATTCATTTGTTGTGAATACTCAATTAGATATTGCAATCAATGAACATCGCGGAAGTAACATTACTGAAAAAAGATTTAATTGGCAATTGGGTGAAGTAAGCACTTTACCAGGGACTGCAAAAACATTTAGTGCAGTTGGTAAAACATTTTATGATTTAGTAAAAGAAAATGTTTCCAACGACCCATCCATCACTAAAAGAACTTTCAATGGAATTTACATTACAGTGACTGGTGGAGCTGAAGAATTGTACAATTATATGGTTGTGAATCAACCTAGTTCAACTTTAGCGCAAAGCAAACCAAGTTATACGAATTTAACAGTTACAAATGGTAAAAGAGTAGTTGGGATTTTCTCGTCACGACAAACAATTAAAATCTTCAAACCATTTTTTGTTTCTGCACAACAAGCATTTATAAGAGCAATTGACAAAAAAAGCACACGTGAATTATGTCAAGGACCAGTTACAGGCACACTTTTATTCTGTTCCAATCATCCTGGAGATAACGTTGTCAATCAAGAAGAGGCTTTCGCTTGTCAATAATTAGTTAGTTTGCCCAACTTTTAAAAGCTTTTTGCTTTATAATTTAACCTTATTGTGAGTGAACGTCTAACCCTTTTCGTCGATGTATTGTTACCTGTGCCTATCCATCAGGTTTTCAGTTATCGTGTTCCATTTGAATTTAATGAATCAGTTCAATTTGGAATTCGTGTTATCGTTCCTTTTGGTAAAAATAAATTGCTGACGGGAGTAATTACTAGAGTTCATCAGGAAATCCCAACGAATTACCAAGCAAAATATGTGGAGTATTTACTTGACGAATCGCCAATAATTAACACCAAACAATTTCAATTTTGGAATTGGATTTCAGATTATTATCTGGCTCCAATTGGTGATGTAATGAACGCTGCTCTACCTGCAAATTTTAAGTTAGCGAGCGAAACAAAAATTATTCTTCATCCAGAATTTGACAAAAATATCGACCAATTAGATGATCGTGATGCAGAAATCGTGGAGGCTTTAACCATTCGAGAAGAATTAGATTTAAAAGAACTATCTGAAATCGTTGGAATCAAAACCATTCAACCATTGATTAAGCGCTTGATTGATCGAAGAATTGTTGTTTCAAAAGAAGAAATAAATCAACGTTACACACCAAAAACGATTTCTTGTATTGTTTTAAATGACGCTTACACCAATGAAAATGAACTCGAAAATTACATTGCAGAATTAGAAAAACAAGCGAAAAACGAGAAACAAGTCGCGCTTTTACTCTTTCATATCAATGAGGCAATGCAAGGCGGAAGCTTGATGCAACCTGTTCCAAAGAAAAAATTCACTGATGCTGGATTAAGTGTCTCAACTTTAAATACGCTTGAGAAAAAAGGAATCCTTAAAACCGAACGTTTTCAAATAGATCGACTAATTAGTGCCTCCAAAGAGGAAATGGCTTTTAAAGCGTTAACTAAACCTCAAAGTGTTGCTTTAGAGGAAATTAGATCAACATTTGAAACGAAACAAGTCACTCTGCTGCATGGAGTTACCGGTTCAGGCAAAACAGAGATTTACGTTCAACTCATTCAAGAATATTTGGATAATGGAAAGCAAATTCTTTTTCTACTTCCTGAAATTGCCTTAACGACCCAATTAATTCAACGCCTTTCCTCCTATTTTGGTGAACAAGTTGGTGTTTATCATTCTCGATTCAATCAAAATGAGCGCGTTGAAATTTGGAATAAAGTCCTTCAAAACGACTTCAAACAATTTAGAATCATAATCGGTGCACGTTCGTCTGTATTTTTGCCGTTTCAAAACTTAGGATTAATAATTGTCGATGAAGAACACGAAAGTTCATTCAAACAATACGATCCTTCGCCGCGCTATAATGCAAGAGATGCTTCAATTGTTTTAGCAAATCTCCACCAAGCGAAAGTTTTATTAGGTACTGCAACTCCCTCGTTAGAAACATATTACAACGCAAAAAATGGAAAATTTGGACTCGTTGAATTGCTAGAACGTTATAAAGGATTGAAATTACCAGAAGTACTTTGTGCAGATTTAAGAAGTGAACGTCGCTTGAAAAATATGCAATCTAATTTCAGTTCGTTTTTAGTGGACGAGATGCGAGAAGCGTTCCAAAAAGAAGAACAAATCATTCTCTTCCAAAATCGCAGAGGCTACACACCTTCTTGGACCTGTGAAATTTGTGCTTGGACACCAAAATGTACGAATTGTGATGTTTCTTTGACTTATCACAAGTTTGGTAATATTTTAAAATGTCACTATTGCAGCTACATTGCTCCACCGATGGGAACTTGTCGTTCGTGTGGAAGTAACAAACTGAAAATGAATGGTTTTGGAACTGAAAAAGTAGAAGATGATTTAGCGATTATTTTTCCTGATAAAGTAATTAAACGTTTGGATTTAGACACCACTCGTTCTAAAAATGCCTATGAAGAAATTTTAGATGATTTCGACAATCGCAAAATTGATGTACTAATTGGAACGCAAATGGTTACCAAAGGGTTAGACTTCGACAACGTGAGTTTAGTTGGAATTTTAGATGCAGATATGTTACTTAATCGACCAGATTTTAGAGCCTACGAACGATCGTATCAATTGATGTCGCAAGTTGCAGGTCGTGCTGGACGAAAAGAAAAACGTGGAAAAGTGATTATTCAAACGGCAAATCCAGAACATTGGGTGATTCAATTGGTTCAAGAACACAATTACCAGGAATTTTACACGCAAGAAATCATCGAACGCCAAAATTTCTTCTATCCTCCATTCTACAAAATGATTGGATTTACACTTAAACACAAAGATGAAAATCAAGTTGAAAGGGCTTCGATTGAGTTAGCAAATGCTTTACGAGATATTTTTAAAGAACGTGTTTTAGGTCCAGATTCGCCATTGATAAAACGCATTCAGAACTTATTCTTGAAAGAAATTCGTTTAAAAATCGAGCGCACAGCACCTGAGAAAAAAGTAAAAGAAAAAATCAAAACCATTATCGACCAATTCTATGCAAAAACGGAAAATAAATCAGTTCGAGTGGTGATTGATGTTGATCCGATGTAGATTTAAAAGAATATTTTATTCCACTTGTGACAACCAGCTAAAAACAAGGCTTTACTTTTCATTTCTTCCTTCTTTTTACACTTATCCCAAGTTATTTTCTGTAGTGTATGGATTGCTTATTCAAATCTTACTTATCTTAATGGATAGTAAAAGTTACACAAATAAATTGATTCAATAGTTAAAATTAGGTACTAAAAGGTAATCAATTAATAACCTAAAAATAATCGCAAACCCACATTTCAATTGATTTACCTAAAACTGCAACCTATAAACGAAATTCGGGAAAAATCCTATCTGATACGCAACATTAATACTATTTGTGCTTGGATTAAATCGTTCAGCGAAAATATTCTTTCTATTCGTTACGTTATTCACATCAAAGGACCAAGATTGAGAAATTTTACGTTTTTTAGAATTCATCGTATAGCCCAACTTCACATCTAAGCGCAAGAAATCAGCATATTTCTCAGAGTAAGCGTACGCATCACCTTTATTAACTTGGAATTGAACCAACTGTGATAACTCCAAATTAATGGGCGTGTAATACCTTCCTCCTGCGTGCGTAAACTTAAAATCTAATGCTATTGCATTTCGCTTTTCTTTGCCGACCTTAAACTCTTTTCCGATTAGCACATTGTAAACATAACGACCGTTAAAAGCTGTATTCCGCTTGATTCCGTCGGAGGCAACATACTTCGATTCGTACAAAGAACCTGTAATTAAACCATAAAAACCTTTGCTGAAAAAACGTTCGATAGTCAATTCAACGCCATAATTTTCGCCCGTTCCTTCGTTGACTAAATCGGTTTTATCGTTTGGGAAGAAAGTCGCACCAGCATTCAACATCGAATAACTCGTTGGATTTTTTTGAACCGGGACATTACTCAAGTATTGGTAGTAAACTTCCGTTTTAAAACGCCAACTTTTAAAAGGTAAAATCTCATAACCCAAAACAAGTTGCTGACTACGCGAAAAATCCATTCCACGATTCAATTGTTGCGCGTTTCCTTCACTGTCAAACGACTGGAAAAAATAAGAATCTAAAGGTTGCATCTGACTGTGCATTCCATAGCCAAAACTTAAGTTGCTGGTTTTAGAAAATTGGTACTTCACTCCTACCCTTGGTTCAATGGCATAAGAATTATTCAGCGTTAACAGTTGGGTGTGTAGACCTAAATTCAGTGTCAAATCATTGGTGAAATTATATTTCGAGTGAACGTACGCTTGTATCAATCCCGTTTTTTGATTTGAGTTCCAATATTCAATCCATTCCACTGAATTTTCTCGATTGCGATAGTTCAATTTAATCGACAAAAGCTCCGCAATAATTCCCGTTTTAAAGAACAGTTTTGCGCTAATCTTCGAATTAAACGAGGTATTCAAGGTGAAATTGGCTCGTTTCGTTAAATTTTCTATCGTACGAATGGGTTCTTCTACCGGATTCAAACTATCTTGTAAGTAATTGGAACCTGCGTAATTCACACCAATTACTGTATTGATGAATGACTTATCATTGATGCGAATGACGTGTTTCATACCCAATAATCCAATTTGACTAGTGAAATAACTATCGCGATTTGGAAAAGCAAAAAGATCGGTACTGTCCACTTTATCGTGTGTAAAATCAATGCTACTCAACGCACCGATACCAAAAAAAGTAAATTTTCCAATTTTGGTATTTCCAGTATTTATTTTAAATGAAATATCTTGATAATAAGGCGTTGCAGCCGTTCCAATCGGCAAACCAATCGACTGAGCAACGCTCGAAAATCCATAACGATAAGCTACCAAATACGACGAACCATTGTCTTTTTTAATTGGTCCTTCGGTCACTAATTCGATACCTGTCAAGACACCAAATTGGAAGGTATGTTCACGTTTTTCGCTATTCCCATTTCGTAAACCTAAATCAAAAACACCTGCGTTGGCGTTTCCATATTCAGCAGGAAAAGCCGAAGTCATAAAATCAGAATTTCGCAACAAATTCGTATTTATCGCTGAAACAGGTCCACCTGTTGTCCCAATAGTCGAGAAATGATTGGGATTTGAAATATTTAAACCTTCAATTCGCCACAAAACACCAACAGGAGAATTTCCTCTGATAACCAAATCATTACGCGTATCGTCAGGAGAACTTACACCTGCAAAATTTGCTGCCAAACGAGCAGGATCGGAGCGTCCACCAGCATAACGATTCACTTCTTCCATTGAAAAAGAACGTCCGCTTACACTTGTCAATTCATTATTTAAACCATTCTTTTTACCCACAACCGTCACTTCGCCAATTTCAGCAACCGATTCTTCCAATTGAATATCCAAAATCGTTTCCTTTCCTGATGAAACAATAATGTTTGAAACATTCGCTTCACGATAGCCCGGATAAGAGATTTTCAAGGCATATCTACCAGGAGCGACATCCGTTAATTTATATTTTCCATTAAGATCCGTTCGCGTAATTTTCAAAGGATTCGATTCTACAATCTGAATCGTTGCACCGGGAATTGTTTGTTGGGATTGCTTGTCGGAAATTGTACCCTTTATGGTTTGCAAATTTTGGGCGTTTGCAATTTGAAAACTTAGCATAAAAATCACCAATAAACTAAGCGTAGGAAAATTCAATTTCATTCGAACAATTTGAGGTACAAAAGTAACTTCAATTATACAATTAATCCTTCAAATGTGGATGTTCCTTTAAAATCGGTGCATTTACTATTTCGAAACCTAAATTTCGCAATTCATTTACTTCCATTTCTTGAATTTCCATTATTGAAATTGGCTTGTTGACATATAAACGTGCAACACCTGGACTTGCAGGTCCAAGAATTTCTGAAGGATCTGAAAAAAGTTTATAATTATTGGTGAATGTTAATGGAACAATTGGCACATTTAAAGCTTTTGCAAGTTTAAAAGCACCATCTTTAAAAGGTACCATTTTCGGACATTGATGATCTGGAATTCCTCCTTCAGGAAATATCACCAAAGACCAACCTTCTGCAATAGCCTTTGAAGCAAGCATATAACTTCGACCAGCTTTACTTTTATCTCCGCGATAAACAGGAATATTCAAATTTTTAAAATAAGTACTGATGATTGGGTACGTTAAAATTTCACTTTTACCAAGAAAAACAAAGGGATGTTTCGGTAAAATTGAGTACATAAAAAAGATATCTAAATAAGAAGTGTGGTTGGCAATAATTACGTAAGGACCATCTGGAAGTTCATGATTTTCAATTGTTTTAACATGGTAAAAGCAAAAAATACGCATCATCCAACTCCAGAAAATAAAGAGGTAAAAACTAAATTTCTTCCATTGCGGACGGAAAAGAACAACAAAGAAAAATGGATAAAGTATGATTGCAAAAAACGCAAAAATGATGGCAATATAAAATTTCCAAATCAAACCAAATACCCCGGTAAGCAACTTCATAGTCAAATATAGTAATTTCGTTAGAACCAATACTCCTTTGCTTTCAATTGAAATCGCTAATTTTGAAAAAAAAATCAAATGGCACGTATTTTAACAGGAATTCAAAGCACAGGAACACCTCATTTAGGTAATATTTTAGGTGCAATTATTCCTGCAATTAATCTAGCACAACAAGCAGAGAATGAATCATTTTTATTCATTGCAGACCTTCATTCCTTAACTCAAATAAAGGACGGAGAACAACTTCGCTCGAATACGTATGCCACAGCCGCAACTTGGTTGGCTTTTGGTTTAGATACAGAAAAAACAGTTTTTTACCGCCAAAGTGATGTGACTGAAGTAACTGAATTAATGTGGTACTTACTATGTTTTTATCCATACAATCGAATGACGCTCGCACATAGTTTTAAAGACAAAGCGGATCGTTTAGATGATGTAAATGGAGGTTTATTTACCTATCCAATCTTAATGGCTGCGGACATTTTATTGTACGATGCAGAAATAGTTCCTGTTGGAAAAGATCAAAAGCAACACCTAGAAATGGCTGCTGATGTTGCACGTAGATTTAATTTACAATATGGTGAAACGCTCATTGCTCCTCAAGAAAAACTCCAAGATGATACGATGTTGATTCCTGGAACTGACGGTGAAAAAATGAGTAAATCACGTGGCAATTACATTGATATTTTCTTACCAGAAAAAGCTTTACGCAAACAAGTAATGTCAATTCTTTCAGATAGTACTCCTTTAGAAGAACCAAAAAATCCAGACACTTGCCATACGTTTGCGCTTTATAAATTATTGGCTTCTGAATCAGAAATTGAAACGATGCGAGCAAATTATTTGGGTGGAAATTATGGCTACGGTCACGCAAAACAAGCACTTTACGAATTGATTTTAGTAAAATTTGCGGAGCCAAGAAGAAAATTCAATGAATTAATGGCAGACATTACTCAAATTGATAAAGCACTTGAAATCGGCGCTTTAAAAGCTAAAGAAGTAGCCAAAGAAGTTTTGAAAAGAGTGAGATCTAACGTTGGCTATTGAAATTAACTTTTTTATAATTATTTAGGTTGCTTATATCTTTAATCAACTTAATCTCTCTATTTTGAATTCGGATTTTTAGATTACTAATACTTTTAATTAAAAAGGCGAAATCAAAAATTGAATTCGCCTTTTTTAATTTGTGAACTAAATTTTAATAACCACCCTCTTCATATGTTACAAGTGGTGTCAAATTAGAAATTAAATCTTCGTAGCGTTGTTTCATTTTTTTCTTGTCATCTGCTTGTCCAAAAGCTTTCGCTGCTTCTAACTCTGCAATTTCCATATCTAAAGTGTTAACTTTTTCATAGAATGTTGACATTGTGTATTCAACGGCACGTGAGAAATACATTTTCGTATAATTATTACCGTTTTCGTTAAGATACACAAACATATTGTGAGTTTTCTCTTTCAACTCGATGTCCATTTGAATCACATAAACTACATAAGCAAACATTACTCTCAATTCTTCATATCCTTTCAAAGTTCCGCTTTTCAATACTCTTTCAAAAAATTGATAATCTTGCGCTTGCCCTTTTTGACTATAGATTTCAGCAATTGTAACATTAGTACTTTTAATGTTTTCTTTTTCCATATTTCTGGCGAAAGTTAAAGCCTCATCAGGGTTTGCTGCCATAAGTGCTTGCAATGCTGAAGATATCACAAGGAAAGATTTTTCTTTAGCTAAAACTTCTTTTAAGAAAGCAGTTGCATCTTCTTTACTTAATGAATTTAAACTATTAACCGCTTTTGAACGTGTTTGAGATTTAACATCATTTTGAGCAATCTCTTTAATTTTCAACAAATATTTCTCTTCCAATTTCTCATTAACTTTCGCATAGTTTTCAACTGCTGCCTGACGAATTGCCCAGAAAGGGTCGTTCATTGCATCATACATTAACTTACTTACTTCCGGACTCTTTACTCGCATTGTTCTTTTTAAAGCAGTCATTCTTGCCAAATATCTTGGAGAATTATAATATTGATGAACAAATTGACTTGCTGGTTTTTCTTCGTAAAATTTACCTAAAAGCACTTGGTTTTCATCAAACAAAACGTTTTTCAATTCACCACTGTAATTAAAAGTGAAAGATTGATCGATACTATCAATAATTACCTTTTCAGATCTTTTACCGTTTCCATCCCAAATAGCAAATGTTACAGGTAATTTATAAATTGGGAAATCATCTGTAGCTTGTTTTTGCTTAGTCGTAATTGTAACTGTTTTATTTTCAGTATTAATTGATTGAGTTGTAAAAACTATTGGATGTCCTTTACTTAAAAACCATTGGTTAAAAAACCAGTTTAAATCCTCTCCTGTAACCTCTTCAAAAGCCATTCTTAAGTTGTGAACTTCAGCAGCTTTGTATTTGTTAGTTGTCAAATAGTTATTTAAACCTTTGAAAAATGCTTCATCACCAAGATAGTTTCTCAACATATGTAAAATACGACCTCCTTTATTGTAAGAGTGTCCATCAAACATATCCTCTTTGTCGTAATGTGCAAACCAAATTAAATCGTGGTAGCCTTGTTGCATCCCACTATTAAAGTATCCGTTCGCTTCTTGTTCTGCTTGATAATCAGCCTCGTCAATTCCATATCTGTGTTCATCCCACAAGTATTGAGAGTAGTTTGCAAATGACTCGTTCAAAGGTAAATTAGCCCAAGATTCACAAGTAACTAAATCTCCAAACCAATGATGGAACAACTCGTGAGCAATAGTTGATTGGTCGTTTGCATCCATCAATTCACGGTCTGTTTTGTAAACATAATCACCAAAAATTACAGCTCCTGTGTTTTCCATAGCACCTGAAACGTAATCTCTAACTACGATTTGACTGTATTTATCCCAAGGAAATTCTACTCCTAATTTTTGAGAGAAATACTTAATCATTGCTGGAGTTTCACCAAAAATTGCTTTTGCATTTGCTTCATACTCTGGTTCAACGTAGTAGTTTACATCCATTTTTGTTCCATCAGGGCGAGTATAAACGTCTTTAACAACTTTGAATTCACCAACAGCCATCATAAATAAATAAGGTGCGTGTGGTAAATCTTGTTTCCAATGATCTGTTCGTGTTCCATTTGCATTTTTAACCGATGCAATCATTTTACCATTTGAAAGTGTCAAATATTTATCTTCAACTGTGATAAACATTTCTTGTGTTGTTTTTGCATTTGGAGCATCAACTGTAGGAAACCAAACTGAATTTGCCTCCGTTTCTCCTTGTGTCCAAATTTGAGGCATTTTACCTTTAATTTCACCTTTAGGATTAATGAAATACAAACCTTTATCTGAAGTAATTGCTGCACTTCCACCTGTTGTACGCTCGTTAGGTTTAGAAACGTAATCAATAACTACAGTGAATTTCTCGTCACGTGTAAATACTTTATCTAATTTAATTCTCAATTTTAATGAATCAGTGTAAGTGTATGTTAAAGCTTTACCGTTTAACTCTACTTTATTGATATCCATCCCTTTAGCATCTAAAATCAAACTATCAGAAGCATAAAAATGTTGTTTTGCAGTAATTGTCGCTTTACCATTCATTCTTGATTTTTTCCAATCAAAATTCACTTCCAATTTCGTGTGAATCAAGTCTGTTAAAAGTGTTCTTGATGGATTGTAAATACCTCTTACTTTCGGTTCTTCTCCATAATAATCTCCCTCCTCACCGTAGAATTCCTCTCCTTCACCATAATATTCTTCGCCTTCACCTTCATAGTTTTCATCACCATAATATTCACTTTCCATTGGAAATTCCTCAGCAACTGTTTTATCAGATTTACAACTCAACAAGACTAGCACAAAAAATAGTGCATACACGATTTTATTCATTTTTTAGTATTTTACACAAAACTGCTGAAATTATTTCATTTAACAAGTGAAATTGACCAAAAAGTAGAATTGATATTTAGAAAGGTTTAGTTAGTTTTGCTGAAAATTAGACCAATGATAGACTTCAATTCCTACGACTTTAATGGTAAAAAAGTATTAATTCGCGTTGACTTTAATGTTCCTCTTGATAAAGAAACATTAGCGATTACAGACGATAAAAGAATTCGAGCAGCACTTCCAACAATGCTTCATATCTTAAAAGGTGGAGGAAGTTTAATTATTATGTCGCATTTAGGCAGACCAAAAGAAGGACCTGAGGATAAATTTTCTCTACGTCATATCACAGCTCGAATTGCAGAATTGGTTGGAACAAATGTTTTATTCGCAAATGATTGTATTGGTTATGAAGCTGTCGAGAAAAGCAAAGCGTTAAAAACTGGTGAAATTCTAGTATTAGAAAACGTTAGATTCTATAAAGAAGAAACGAAAGGTGATATGGATTTCGCTGGTAAATTAGCAGCTCTTGGAGATTGTTACGTAAACGATGCGTTCGGAACAGCTCACCGTGCTCACGCAAGTACAACACAAATTGCAAGTTTCTTTCCAACTGATAAAATGGCTGGCTTTTTAATGGATGCTGAAATTGAAAGCACTCGAAAAGTAATGGAAAAAACGGAGCGACCTTTTACAGCAATCGTTGGTGGAGCAAAAGTTTCAGACAAAGTTTTAATTGTAGAAAATTTATTAAATGTTGCCGATAATATCATCATTGGTGGTGGAATGGCCTACACATTTTTTAAAGCACAAGGTGGAGAAATCGGAAACTCTTTGTGTGAAGAAGAAAGATTTGACACGTGTCTTGAAATTTTAGAAAAAGCAAAAGAGAAAGGTGTAAACATCTATCTTCCTGTTGATTCAACTATTGCAGATAAATTCGCACCAGATGCGGCCACAGAAAATGCAGCAAGTAACACAATTCCATCTGGTTGGATGGGCTTAGATATTGGGACAGAAGCGGCTTCCATTTTTAAAGAAGTGGTATTAAATAGCAATACAATTCTTTGGAATGGGCCAATGGGTGTTTTTGAAATGGATGCTTTTGCAAACGGAACACGTACTATTGCTGAAGCTGTTGCAGAAGCTACAAAAGCTGGTGCTTACAGTTTGATTGGTGGTGGTGATAGCGCTGCAGCAGTTCAAAAATTTGGATTCGCCGATGCTGTAAGTCACGTTAGTACTGGTGGAGGCGCACTTTTAGAATATTTTGAAGGAAAAGAACTCCCTGGAATTAAAGCGATTTTGGATTAGAAAATAATTAAGATTACAAACTGCAGATTGCAAATTAAATCTTCAATTTGTAATCTTCCAATCTGTAATCCCTTCTCCCCTATCTCAACAA